>Ga0079223_10000805_pt1 | contig 17353 bp, 19 predicted proteins | sample Stecom2011_FD_75072 | JGI IMG/M metagenome (GOLD analysis project Ga0079223, IMG submission 75072) | Agricultural soil microbial communities from Utah to study Nitrogen management - Steer compost 2011 | ecosystem: Environmental > Terrestrial > Soil > Agricultural land | place: USA: Utah... | reverse complement strand
GTGACTTAAACGAGGTGGTAGGCATTTTGCACTTGCGTAACGCCGCCCGTTTATTGCACGGCGATAACCGCACCATCAGCAAGGCGGACTTTCAAACTCACGCCGATGAGCCCTACTTTGTTCCCGAATCCACCCCGCTGCCCACGCAGCTGATGAATTTTCAGCAGCAAAAATGTCGCATTGCCCTAGTGGTAAACGAGTACGGCGAAGTGCAAGGGATTGTCACATTAGAGGATTTACTGGAGGAGATTGTCGGCAACTTCACCACCAATATCGCCGAGGATCAAGAGCAGGATATTGTTCCCCGCGCCGACGGCTGGTACAACATACACGGCGGGACTTTTATTCGCGATATCAACCGCACTCTGGATTGGTCATTACCCATAGACGGCCCCAAAACGCTGAACGGTTTGGCCATGGAGTATTTGGAGAGCATCCCCTGCGGCAATATCAGCTTTACGCTAGAGGGTTATCTTTTTGAGACGGTTGAGCTGACCGATAAAAAAGTCGCTTGGTTTAGTGTAAAAAAACTGTGATAAAGCAAACCACAATCCGCGCCGCTAAATGATTTATTGCTGCTACTTACGACGATTAAACTTGTGCAACAACCAACCTAACAGTCCAGCCACCAGCAGCAGTGCCAACATAAAGGTTAACAGCAGCAGCGCATAACTGAGCAGTTCGCCCCAGCTTACGCCCCAACCATAAACAGCTAGGGCGATAAAGCAGATACAGGCTAAAAAGCTGGTACCGCCTAAACGACGATTTCGACCTAATTGCTTAAGCATAAAAGCACCTTACCTGTAAGACGCGCAACGGCAATTTAATCACTCGCCGTTGCGCTGTTGTATTGCTGGTAGGCCTCTCGTGCACCGTCAAGATCCACCGCATTAATCACATTATCGTAACCGAGTTGCTGTAACGACTCGCGAGCGATTTCGGCGCGGCGTCCACTGCGACAATACAACACAATCTCGGTGTCTGTATCGGGGGCATATTCGGCAATCTGTTGTGCGATGCTCTCGTAGGGGATGTTTACCGCGGCGCTTAAGTGGGCCTCGTCGTACTCTTGCGCGGTGCGCACATCAACCCACACTGTCTCTGCCGCCCAACTGTTAAACGATAGCAACAGCACTGCGGCGATTAACGCGCGTATTAGGGTATTGGCTTTTAATCGAAGATTAAGCATGCTGACCTCTTGTGCAGAACATTGAGTATTAACTGTCGCGGCGCCACTGGGTGCCTTGTGCAGAGTCCTCTAACACAATACCCGCGTTTAATAATTGATCGCGAAGCTGATCGGCGCGAGCAAAGTCTTTATCGTTTTTGGCTTGGGTTCGCAGCGCGATTAACGCCTCGACGGCATCGGCGGCAAGATCGTCTTGGCCCGCCGATTGTAAAAACGCATCGGCCGCGCTGCCAAACAACCCAAACAACTCGCCCATCGCTTTTAGCGCGGCCACTAACGACTCAGCCTCTTGACTGCCTTTGGCCGTGTTTAGCGCTCGCACTAAATCGAACATAACCGCCAGTGCAACCCGGGTGTTAAAATCGTCGTTCATGGCGGCAACAAACTTTTTATAAAACTCGTTATCACCAAGGGTTTCTAACTGGGCCGTCGCAACCGACTCATAGCCGCGCAGAGCGCCGTACAGACGATCTAAACCCGCTTTGGCCTCAATTAAGTTTTCTTCCGAGTAAGTAATTGGGCTGCGATAGTGACTGCTGATCAATAGGTAGCGCACCACCTCGGGGTGATACTGTTTTAAGACATCGCGAATGGTGAAAAAATTGCCCAGTGATTTCGACATTTTTTCACCGTCTAAACGTACCGCTCCGGCGTGCATCCAGTAGTTAACATACTGACAGCCATTGGCTGCTTCACTTTGCGCGATTTCGTTTTCGTGATGAGGAAACGGTAGATCTGGGCCGCCACCGTGAATATCAAAGTGCGCCCCAAGACACGCTTTGCTCATGGCCGAGCACTCGATATGCCAACCGGGCCGGCCACGACCAAACGGCGAACTCCAGCCCACTTCATGCTCATCGGCAAACTTCCATAAGGCAAAGTCGCGGGGATCTTCTTTGGCCGAGTCCACATCTACACGCGCCCCGGCGAGCAATTGTTCTGGATCTTTTTTACTGAGTTTGCCGTACTCGGCAAAGCGGCTAACGCGATAGTAAACATCGCCATTGCTGGCGCGGTAGGCGTACTCTTTTGCCAGCAACGTCTCGATCATGGCAATGATGTCACCGATATGGGCGGTGGCGCGCGGCTCGCTATCGGGCGGCAGTATGCCAAGGGCACGCTCATCCTCGTGCATAAACTCAATATAACGCGAGGTCAACGCGGTGAAAGGCTCGTTGTTTTCTTCGGCCCGGGCAATGATTTTATCGTCAATATCGGTGATGTTGCGCACATAGTGCACCGCCCACTGCTGTGAGCGTAAGAAACGGCTGATAACATCAAACGCCACCAACACCCGAGCATGACCTATGTGACAGTAATCGTAAACGGTAATGCCGCACACATAGAGGCCAATTTTGCCTGGCTCGCGCGGTTTAAACACTTCTTTTTTACCGGACAATGTACTGTAAATCGTTAAGCTCATAACTCGGTTTCTCTGTCTACTTTTGGGCTGCAGCCGTTGCATAGGCTGCAGCAAAAACGGATTGCAATATTTTTTTCGGGTTAATTTTGTTGCGAGATTTTTGCCCAGCTATCGCGCAAACCAATGCTTCTGTTAAACACCGGCTTGCCGCTTTTGCTGTAGTGCGCATCGAGACAAAAGTAGCCTTCGCGCTCAAACTGATAGGCCGCTTCGGGCTCGGCGTCGGCGAGTGACAGCTCGGCTTTAGCACCGGTTATGATCTCTAGGCTGTGCGGATTAACAGCTTGTAAAAAATCTGCGCCACCGGCGTCGGGCGACTCTTCATTAAACAGTCGGTCGTACAGGCGCACATCGCAATCGATGTTTTGCTCGGCCGACACCCAGTGGATAACGCCTTTTGGTTTAATGCCATCTTCAGGATCTGAGCCTACGGTGTTGGCAATAACACGGGCTTTGACTTCAACAATCTCGCCCGCCTCATTTTTAATCACCTCATCGGCCTCGATAACATAGGCGTTGCGTAATCTTACGCGCTTGCCCAGCACCAAACGTTTGTATTTTTTATTGGCCTCTTCGCGAAAGTCTTCGACGTCGATCAGTACGGTTTTGGTAAATGGCAATTGCCGCACCGCTAAATCGTCCCGATTAGGGTGCCCTGGCGCGTTTAACAGCTCGACTTTATCGTCTGGGTAATTGCTTAGGGTGACTTTTAATGGACGCAAAACACACATAGCACGCGGCGCGGTTTTATCTAAATCATCGCGCAGGCAATACTCTAACATACCCACATCAACCACACTGTCGGCGCGGGTTACGCCAATAAGCTCACAAAAGTTACGCAGCGCGCGGGCGGTGTAACCACGGCGGCGCATACCCGAGATGGTGGGCATACGCGGATCATCCCAACCGTCCACATGCTGCTCGTCTACCAACTGGCGCAATTTGCGTTTGCTGGTAACCGTGTAGTTTAAATTTAAACGTGCAAACTCGTACTGCTTGGGTCTTGCCGGCACCGACAAATGCTCTAAAAACCACTCGTACAAGGGGCGGTGATCTTCAAACTCCAGCGTACAAATGGAATGGGTAATGCCTTCAATCGCGTCGCTTTGGCCGTGGGCAAAGTCGTAGGACGGATAAATGCACCACTGCTCACCGGTGTTGTGGTGGTGAGCTTTTTTAATGCGGTAAATAACCGGGTCGCGCATATTCATGTTGGGCGAGGCCATGTCGATTTTAGCCCGCAGCGAGCAACTGCCCTCGGCCAGCTCACCGGCGCGCATCTGGGCAAATAATGCTAGGTTTTGCTCGACGCTGCGGTCACGGTTGGGGCTGTTTTTTCCGGGCTCAGTTAAACTGCCGCGATACTCGCGCGCCTGATCTGGACTTAAGTCGCACACATACGCTTTACCGGTCTCGATCAGCTCAACCGCCCAGTCGTGCAGCTGGGGAAAATAATTCGAGGTAAAGCGAACCTCGCCGTGCCATTTAAAACCAAGCCACTCGACATCGCGTTTAATCGACTCGACATACTCAATGCTTTCTTTTTCAGGGTTGGTGTCGTCAAAGCGCAAGTTGCAAACGCCGCCAAATTGCTTGGCAAGGCTAAAGTTTAAACAAATCGATTTGGCGTGACCTATGTGCAAATAGCCATTAGGCTCGGGAGGAAAGCGCGTCACGATGCTCTGCATCTTGCCTTCGTCAAGGTCTTTGCGAATGATGTTCTGAATAAAGTGTGCTGGCCTTTCAGCCTTGGTAGAGACGTTTTCGGTGGTTTCGGTCATGCTGATTAACAATCCAGTTAGCAAGCGGGGGCCGGTTGTACCCGGCGGTTAAGATACGAGCTATTGTAATGCTTGCCAGAGGTATTTCCTACTGCTCGGCGGCGGTGGGCGAAATCGTCGAGCGATAACCCTCGCGCCGACCTATCTGATACTGTCGCACCGCTTGGTTATGAGCTTCGAGATTGTCAGAAAAAACATGGGTGCCATCGCCCTTGGCAACAAAATACAAACCGCTGTCAAGGTCCGGGTGCAAGCTGGCGAACACTGCCTCGGCACCGGGCAAAGCGATTGGCGTGGGTGGCAAGCCAGAAATAACATAGGTGTTATACGCGCTGGGCTGTTTTAAATCGGCCCGAGTGATCTTGCCTTGGTAAGCCTCGCCCATACCATAGATAACGGTGGGGTCGGTTTGCAGGCGCATATTGGCCTTGAGCCTTTTCACAAACACGCCGGCAATCTTGCGCCGCTCCCACGGTGCGCCTGTCTCGCGCTCGACAATCGATGCCATAATCAATGCCTCGTAGGGGCTTGTATAGGGCAGATCGGGGGCCCGCTCAAGCCACAGCTGGTCTAATGTTTGGCGCATTTTACGGTAGGCCCGCTGCAGGATAACCACATCGCTGGTGCCACCTGTGTAGTGGTAAGTATCGGGGAAAAACCACCCCTCTGGGTGCTCGATAGGCAAGTCCAACATGGCCATTTGCGCCTCTAAGCTAAGACCTGCCAACTGCGAGTCGATACGCTCAGCTTTAGCCAGCGCTTGCACCGCCTGAGAGAAAGTCCAACCCTCGATAAGCGTTAATGCGTAGTTGACGACATCGCCGTGGTGCAGCATTTTCATAAAGCGCCGCGGCGTCAGGCCAGGCTGCAGCAGATAATCTCCGGCACGCACCTCACTTTGCCCGGTCACACGGGCGTACAGGGTCAACACTTGCGGGTGGTCAAGTACACCTTGTTTTGCCAGCTCGGCGGCGGCAGCGCTTAAATTGCCCCCCGGTTTAAGCTGATAATGCAAACCAGCTTGGGGCAGCGCCATGGGCTCGGTATACCACTGTTTAAAGTAATGCAAAGCCCCTAAGGCCGATACCAACAGTGCCAGCAGCGCCAACAGCAGCAATCGTTTTAACACGCTAACGGCCAGATGTTTCATTTAATCGTACCCTTACCCTGCAATAAATCGCTTAATACAGCGGTTAAGCGCTGTGCATTGTCGTGCTGTAAAAACCGATGCAAAACACCAGAACCGTCGGTAAGCTCTGCCACAGGGCGAATACCGCGGTTGCTATTGCACAAAATTATCTCGTCAGCTTGGTAGATATCCGCCAGTGTGATCGGCGCTATCACGACCGGCACCTTGCAGCGCGGCGCTAACTCATCAATCAGCAGCTGCCGCATTACGCCGGCCACGCCGGCCTCATCCAGTGCCGGGGTGTACCAGCAACCCTGGCGATACATAAACACATTATGCGCGGTGGCCTCTATGACATGGGCGCCATCGTCCAGCATTAAACCCTCGTCAAACTCATCGCACTGCCACTCGGCCCGGGCCAATACATTCTCTAACCGATTTAGGTGCTTGTGACCGGCCAACACTCGGTTGCGGCCTAACGGCGTACGACACACTCGAATACGCAGTGGCGTTTGAGGGGCACGCAACACATCGAGGTTATCCGGGTACACAAGCAATAACACCGTGGGTGTCGCCATGGGCGGCAATTGATAGCCGCGCCCACCGACGCCGCGAGTTAGCATGACCTTAACGGTCCCCTGATGGATGTTGTGCTGGTGCAGATGCGCCAAAGCCGCTGTTAACCAAGTGTGTAGCTGGGCGGTGTTGAGCTCAAGCGCAAACGCCGCTGCGCTCGTTTGCAGGCGCCGCAGGTGGTGCTGCCAGAGGGGAATACGGCCGTCTTGCAGGCGGCAGGTTTCGAACAACCCATCGCCGTACGCCAAGCCGCGATCGAGCGCGCTGGGCTGCGCGCCCAGCTTTCCGTCCAGCCAAATTAAAGGAGAGGTTACAGTCGACATGACCACTGGAGCCTTAAGCTCCGCCGTAGATGTGTGATCGCCGTGTTATTGGCGCAGCTTAGCAAACAACAAAGAGCCATTGGTGCCACCAAAGCCAAACGAGTTGCTCAGCACCGCCTGAATGGGGCGCTCTTGGGCGGTGTGCGGCACTAAATTAATACGCCCGCATTCATCATCCGGGGTGTCGAGGTTTATAGTGGGCGGCGCCACTTGGTCGCGAATTGCCAAGGTGCTAAAAATCGCCTCGACCGCGCCCGCTGCCCCCAACAAATGACCAATCATCGATTTGGTCGAGCTGACCGCCACCTGATCGAGAGCCGATTTCATCACACTCATCACCGCCTGACACTCGGCACGATCGCCCGCTTGGGTAGAGGTGCCGTGGGCGTTGATGTAGTTGATCGACTCTAACGGCATTGCGGCATCGTTAATGGCATTTTGCATCGATAGCGCCGCACCTGCGCCATCCTCTGGTGGCGAGGTCATATGGTAGGCGTCGCCGCTCATACCAAAACCGACCAGCTCGGCATAGATATTGGCGCCGCGGGCTTTGGCGTGCTGGTATTCCTCTAGCACCATAACCCCGGCACCATCGCCCAACACAAAGCCATCGCGCTCTTTATCCCACGGGCGACTGGCGCGCTGTGGGTCGTCGTTGCGCGTGGACAGCGCCCGCGCGGCGGCAAAACCACCCAACCCCACTGAGATGGTGGCCATTTCGGCACCGCCGGCGAGCATCACATCGGCGTCGCCGTACATGATCGAGCGCGCCGCTAAACCGATACTGTGTGTGCCGGTGGTGCAGGCGGTGGTGAGCGCGAGATTGGGCCCACGCAAACCATAATAGATGGATAAGTTGCCGGCGATCATATTGATAATCGCGCCCGGCACAAAAAATGGCGATATCCGACGGGGGCCTTTGTGCTCTAAGGTTAAAGCACAGTTTTCAATGGCGCCAATGCCGCCGATACCCGAGCCGATCGAAACGCCTATGCGCGGACCGTTTTGCTCGGTTACCTCCAACCCAGAATCGCGCATGGCCTGAATACCGGCCACCATGCCAAACTGGATAAAAGGATCCATTTTGCGTGCGTCTTTGGCATCAAAGTAACCCTCGGCAGAAAAGTTTTTCACCGATGCCGAGAAACGAGCACTGAAAGCAGAGGCATCGAAACTGGTGATTGGCGTAACACCACTGCGACCGGCAAGGATTCCATCCCATGTTTCAGCCACGGTGTTGCCCAGTGGACTCACCATACCCAAACCCGTTACTACTACTCTCTTACGTGACACGTGAATTCCTCTTACTCACAACCAGCTCATGCGCTAAGAGCCAAAGCCCCTGCGCAGCTAAACACAACCAAAGAAAAAGCCGTACTATTTTTCAATAATACGGCTTTTACGAAACCTGCTACCAAACGTGTTGCAGATTAGGCCAAATTGGCATTGATATAATCGATAGCCAACTGAACTGTGGTGATTTTCTCGGCTTCTTCATCAGGGATTTCGGTCTCAAACTCTTCTTCAAGAGCCATAACCAACTCCACGGTATCCAGAGAATCCGCGCCCAAGTCTTCAACGAAAGAAGCTTCATTCTTCACTTCGTCTTCTTTAACGCCCAGTTGCTCAGCAACGATTTTTTTTACGCGTTCTTCAATGCTGCTCATGATCTAATTCAACTCCTAATAGGTAGTATCGACGAAACCGTCACTTTTTAGAACCATTTGACGGTTCCAGATTTTCTACGGCGAAATCGATGCGCATTTTACATCTATTTCTGCCGGGTTGTAACGCATAAGGCGAAAAATCTTTGCCTTATTAAGCTTTTCTCTTTTAAAACAATCAGTTACAGACTGTTTTAATTCATGTACATGCCGCCGTTAACGTGAATTGTCTCACCAGAAACATAACCACCGGCCTCTGAGGCCAAAAAAACCACCACGGCGGCGATCTCTTCGGGCTTACCCAAACGCCCCAGCGGAATCTTACTTAACAGCTGCGTTTTTTGCTCTTCGGGCAATATACGCGTCATATCGGTATCAATAAAGCCCGGCGCAACCGTATTAACGGTAATACCACGGGAGCCTACCTCGGCCGCCAGTGAACGGGCAAATCCGGCCACCCCCGCTTTGGTGGCCGCGTAGTTAGATTGCCCTGGGTTGCCCATAGAGCCCACCACCGAGCCGACATTAATAATACGGCCCCAACGGTTTTTCATCATACCGCGCAAAACTGCCTTACTCAGCCGAAACACAGCACTGAGGTTGGTATTGACCACATCAAACCACTCCTCGTCCGACATCCGCATCAGCAAGTTGTCTTTGGTAATACCGGCGTTGTTCACCAAAACCAAAGGGACACCATACTCTTGTTGCACTTGCTTCAAAAGCCCTGCAATGGATTCGGCGTCGGTAACATCCAAAACCTTACCCACACCGTTTAAACCTTGCTCGGTAAAACGCTCGGTAATGGCCTGGGCGCCCTTTTCGCTGGTGGCCGTGCCAACCACCGTGTAACCGCTGCGCGCCAACTGCTCGGCAATGGCGGCACCAATTCCACGACTCGCACCGCTTACCAGTGCAACCTTGTTATCTGTGCTCATATCCTTCTCGCTACTGTTTGAGATTTATTGATGTTGCGCAAGCGCGGCGTCAAAGTCGGCAGGCTGCTCCATCGAGCTGGCGCTTAACGATTTATCGATACGCTTTGTCAAACCCGCCAACACTTTACCGGGACCGCACTCTAGCAAATTTTCAACGCCAGCTGCAGCCAGCGCGTTAACACAATCAACCCACAGCACCGGGCTGTAGATCTGCTCGATCATTAACGCCTTGATTTTACTCGGATCACTCTCGCTGCAAGCGTGCACATTGTGCACCACTGGGATGCGCGGAGCGTGAAACTCCACCTGATCGACCCAAACCGCCAAACCATCGGCGGCAGGACGCATTAATTGGGTGTGAAACGGCGCGCTCACCGGCAGCGCCAGAGCACGCTTGGCGCCAGCCTCTTTACAGGCTGCCATGGCCCGCTCAACAGCGCCACTGTGTCCGGCAATCACTACCTGACCGGGTGAGTTAAAATTAACCGCACTTACCACCTCGCCCTGTGCCGCAGCGGCGCAAGCTGCAACCACTGCGTCATCGTCAAGGCCAATAATAGCCGCCATAGCGCCCTGGCCTGCCGGCACCGCCTCTTGCATTAACTTGCCCCGCTGGCGCACTAAAGATACACCATCGGCCAATGAAATCACCCCAGCACACACCAAAGCGGACCACTCGCCTAAGCTGTGACCGGCCAAAAAGGCCGGTTGCGCACCGCCGCGCTCACACCACACGCGCCACATGGCGACGCTGGCGCTCAGCAGCAACGGTTGAGTGCACTCGGTTAAATTAATATCCTCTTGGGCGCCGTTTTGCACTCGATCCCACAGATCGTAACCGAGCACTTCAGAGGCCTCGGCAAAGGTTTGCTGCACAAGTGGGTACTGCGCTGCCAACGGCGCTAACATGCCAATTTGTTGCGAGCCTTGACCCGGAAATACAAACGCCAAATTATCTGTGGCCATAGTGGTAAACTCTTTAATCTAATGGATAAACGTATTACACCGCGCTTAATGCGCGCGCTATTTTTTCGGTTGCACCAAAACGCACTTGCTCGCTGGCAAGGCGCAAGGCATTTACGGTGGCCGCCACTGAGGCGCCCCCATGGCTTTTAACCACCGTGCCGGCAAGGCCTGCCAGTATGGCGCCGTTATAAGCGTCGGGGTTTAGCTCGGCACGCCAGCGCTTAAGCAATGGCCATAACAATGGCGCGACCAAACGGCCAAAACCCGAGCTCAAGCTATCCTCAATGCGCTGGGCAATCAAACGCGCCACCCCCTCGCCTGCTTTTAAGGCAACATTGCCGTTAAAGCCGTCGCAGACAATAACCTGCACCTGACCTGTGTAAATGGCATTTGCTTCGATAAAACCCACATAGTCAAAATCACTTGCCTGAGCCAGCAACGTCGCCGCCTCGCGGATCACCCTAGTGCCTTTATCGGCCTCGGTACCAATGTTTAGCAAAGCCGCCCGGGGCACACTGACACCACTGGCACGGGCCAGCACGCTGCCCATTTTGGCAAACTGCAACAGCTGCGCACTGCTGCAGTTGATATTGGCCCCCAGATCTAACATGAGTGTCACGCCGCTGCGCACCGGCATCGCTTTACAGATGGCCGGCACCTCGACGCCCGGCAACATGCCTATCACGCGACGGCTGATGAGCATTAACGCACCGGTGTTGCCGGCACTGATGCAGGCATCGGCGCGGCCGTCGGCAACCGCCGCTAAGGCTTGCCACATAGACGAGTTTTGGCCATGACGCAGCGCCTGCCGAGGATCAACACCCATGGCGATGACGTCTGAGGCGTCGACCAGATCTATAGTAGAGGGAGCGTTGGCACCCAGCTCACGTGCCATGGCAGCACGACTGCCAAACAGTAAAAGCCGGACATCCGGGGAGGTGCGGGCAAAATCAATTGCCGCGAGGATAGCAGTGCGGGGACCGAAGTCCCCGCTCATAGCATCAACAGCTAGTCGTATTGGCCCAGACAATGGAGAATCGTCTTTTCGCTAATACTTACTCGTCTGATGCGATGTCGACCACTTTACGACCGCGGTAAAAACCGTCGGCGGTAACGTGATGACGCAGGTGCTTTTCACCACTGGTGGGATCAACAGACAGGGTCGGCCCAGTCAGTGCATCGTGCGAGCGACGCATACCGCGTCTGGAACGGGTTTTCTTGCTTTTCTGTACGGCCATGATTAACTCCTAAATAACAAAAAACTGAAGCTGGGGCGCCTCAAAGAAACCTAAACTGCCAAGCTTCTATTTTTTCGGCGTTCCTTTAAGTTGCTGCAGAACTTGAAACGGGTTGTGTTTCGGTTGTTCTTCGGCCTCACTATCGGGCGCTTTACTCTCAAAGTACTCGCGAGGCACACATTCGCGATCATGGTATGCAACCTGTGGCAGACTCAACAGCAGCTCTTCCTCGACTAAGTCGTAGAACTCCGCTGGGCCCTCTGCCGCAATCCAAGGGTCGCGATCACGCGATAAAGTTTTTGCCTGCTCCTCATCCCAGACGATGGCGAGATTCACATCACAAGCCAAGTGCACCTGAACCGGCTCTAGACAGCGCTGGCAAGTTAACCCTACCTCGCCCTCGATCCGGCCCTGCACCACTCGCTTATGCTCTGCATCGATCTTAAACGACAAAACAACCGCAAACTTGGTACTGTCACCTGTCACCACTGCCGCCAACCTTGGCAACTGTTTTAAATCAACAAAACCCGAGATCTCAACGCCCTGTTGAGCGTATTTGCGCGGATCACCCTGACGAGGCAGTGGCTGATTAAATAGTGGTTGAGACATAAGCGCGCAATAATAGGGATCGAAACCCCATCTGTCAAAGAAAAATAACCTATAACCATTACTATTTTAGGCTTTCACTCAAAACAACGGGCTATTTACGAGCTAGAGGCATTTTGCGTTACTATAACGCGCCATAATCGATGCGCCTGCGGGGTCCCGCTGGCCTCGCAAAAGCCAACATAACGACTCAATACGCAAGCGGAATACCTTTATGCCACCTCTGATCCTCGCCTCCGGCTCGCCCTACCGCCACGCGCTATTGCGCCAACTTGGGCTCGAGTTTAGCGCCGAGTCCGCCGATATCAGCGAGCGCCCACTGGCTCACGAGTCTCCAGATGCTCTTGCGTTAAGGCTCGCTCGCGGCAAGGCCCGGGCCCTTAAAACCAAATACCCCAACGCCTTTATCATAGGCTCCGATCAAGCCGCCTGGGCCGACGGTAAAATCCTTGGCAAACCCGAAGGCTTTGACAAAGCGCTCACACAATTACAACACTGCCGCGGCAAAACCGTTATTTTTTACACTGGGCTATGCCTATACGACAGCAGCACCGACACCGAGCAGTTGGCTGTCGAGACGTATCGCGTTAAGTTTCGCCGGCTAAGCGACACACAACTGAGCCATTACTTGCAGCGCGAGCAACCCTATGACTGCGCCGGCAGCTTTAAGGCCGAAGGGTTGGGCATTACCTTGTTTGAATCCATGAGCGGCAGCGACCCCAACACCCTGATTGGCCTGCCACTGATACGGCTGACCAGCATGCTCTGCGAGGTTGGGTTAGACCCACTGGGAGCAGCACCGCCACCTAGCGTTAAGGTTTAACGGGAGCCTGCTGCCAAGTTAAGATCTCTGAGAAACAGTCCATGCAAAGATCCGGCTCGTAGGGGTGCAAGCGCTCTGGCACATGGGCGCCGTAACTGACCGCAATGCGCGGCATATCGGCGCGCCGCGCCATATCCATATCGTACTCGGTATCCCCTACCATCACCGCCTGGCTCGGTGGCACGCCAAACTCAGCCAACAGCTCGTGCAACATTTGCGGATTGGGCTTAGAGGCGGTTTCATCAGAGCAGCGGCTGGCGTGAAAATATTGATCGAGCCCCAGCTGGGCAAATATCCGATCCAACCCTCGACGACTTTTACCGGTGGCAACAGCCAACTGGTGACCGTCAGAGCGCAAAGACTCTAAGGTGTCCATAACATAGGGGTAAAACTGGGCCGGCTGCGCCCGATCGATGGCAAGATAATGCTCGCTGTACAACGCCCTTAATTGCTCGGCGGTTGCCTTGTCGATCTCGGGGTACAGCACCTGTAACGCCTCGGGCAACCCCAAGCCGATAATGTTGCGCACTGTATCGTCCTCGGGGCGCTGCCAACCGAGATCTTCTGTGGCCCGCTGCATGGCGGTAACAATGGTTCCAGTGGAATCACTTAAGGTGCCGTCCCAATCAAATATATAAAGCAACTTCTTCTCCAAATCCAACGTCTAATGTAAAATGGCGTTACTGAACCACCCCGAGCTAATCGGAGCCCGTTATCTCAGAGTTATGCAGCTTTGCTTTGACGCTTAGACTGCTCAAGCTATTCAGAGTATAGAGCGTTTTCGGCTGCACTCTGACAGCTCAGGCTGCGACATTGGCGCGCCCCCTATGACTACTACACGCGCGGAACTTGTCTTTACTTGACCCGTTTTTAGTGGATGGCTTTTTACGCTCTGGCGCGTGTCAGTTTATCTGAAAAAGCTACCACCCCTAAACGGCGATGCGCGAGGTGGGTTAAGCGTTAGCTAACCGGCTCAGCGTCGTCCTCGGTGGTTAGTATTTCTACCTGCACATAAACCCGCTTATTGCCGCGCAGTACGGCATAAACCGTAACGTAAGCGCTGCGGCCTTCGGTTAGCGTCACCTGATAAGCACCGTAATACTGATGCTGGTCTGAGCCGTAAAGCTGCAGCACATTGAAGTGGTTGCTGGCCCAGCGGCTAGAGCTCTCGCAACCGCGAGATTGGCATACGTACAAATCCCGTACTGGGTATTGCTGCAACTGATGGGTGAAAAACAAAAAACCATCGTGGGCGGTGTGATTGTCGGGTAAGCGATAGGTGGTGCGCTGTAACTGACCACTTAAACGCAAACCCTCTACTTGCCACAACCCTTGGATTTTACGATAGTTGCTCAGTGCCACCATGTAATCTTTGGCTTGAGATTGCGTTTGCGTCTCGATACTGGCGCCGGGAAACTCCTTTAACAATAAACCACCAGGGTTGTTATCGGCGGCCTGAGAAAACAGCCCTAACATCAACAAAAATAATCCAGCAAGCCACCAACAAGGTGCCTGCACCAACTTATAAGAAACCATTTATATAGCTCGCCACTGTGCCTGCCTGCTGCTCCATGTGCAGATGATGCCCTCCCTCGAGGGCTATAACCTCTAACTGCGGATACTGTTGCGCCGCAGCCAAAAAACCTGGGTATAACTTGGGCATTCCGTCGCCGGCCAACAGCACCCGGGTAGGTGCTTTGATCGCCGAGATAAAGGCATGAATTTGGCCCTGGGTTAACTTAAACGCCGAGGGCACCAACAAACGCTGGTCGGTGCTCCAGGTCAGGCCACCGGCCACGGTTTTGGTACCGCGCTCGGTCAAAGCGCGGGCCGCACCTTCACTTAAAGGAAACATGCCCCGTGTACGGGCTTTTACGGCGGCGTTTAAATCGCCAAACAGTCGCAGGGGTTTACCTTCCAGCTCGCGGGCTTTAGCAATAGACGCCGCCAGCTGCTTGGGCGCGTCGGCGTCGCTCACAGGCTCGGGCAACAGCCCCTCGATGAGCGCCATTTTTTTTACTCGAGCAGGGAATGTGCCGGCCAACAGTGCCGCTATAATGGCGCCTCGGGAATGCCCCAGCAAACTAAACTGTTGCCAGCCCAAGGTATCGGCCAAGGCCAATAAGTCGGCCATATCGTCCCAGATATTGTAGGGCGAGTTACCCGGGCGGGAATCGCTCTGCCCGTGACCGGCCATGTCCAGAGCAATAATATTGAGCCCTTTTAACAGCGGCGCAAGGCGGCTAAAGCTGGCGCTGTTGTCCAGCCAACCGTGCAGCGCTAATACTGGGCGGCCGTTTTCATCGCCCCATTGCTGGGCTTTATAGTGTAAGCCTGCTACGGCAAACTGTCGCTGTTTGGGCGGCATAAATACTCCCAAATACACCGGCGCTAAACCATGCGCCGGTAAATGATATTGCCATAAAATTCACGAAGATTACGGGTGCTCTAGCCACTGCAGTCGCCCCATGCCGGCGGCAACCACCTCTAACTCAACCGCCGCCAGAGACGCGGTTTGCATATAGTGGGGCTCAGCCGGCCCGCACAGGACATCCAACAATGTTGACACCAACGGCTGATGGCTCACCAACAGCACCGAGTCGAGACCGGATTGATACAGGGCCTCAATAAGACTGCTGACCCGCGCCTCGGGCAGCAGCAGTTCGCTCACCTGCTCGCAGCGCGCGGATAAACCGCCTAGCGCCTCGCGAGCAATTGCGGCGGTTTGTCTAGCGCGTACATAAGGACTGACCCACACCTCGCTGACAGCGGGCATTTTATGGCGCTGCTGCGTCACCATATGGCGCACCTCTTGGCGCCCTGAGGTGACCAGCGCACGGCTGGCATCGATGTCTTGAAATGGCTCGGCTCGGCCGTGACGCAGTATCCACAATTGCACAGTTTAAGGCTCCTTAAGTCACGGGTTTACAATCTGCTTTAAGTGGACTTGGGTTGCTCGTCATCGGGGTTAACGGCGGTGTCAGGCGCAATATTGTCGGCCGGCTTTGTTGCCGCATCTTCTGCCACAACAATCTCAGCCTCTGCCACAGCTTCTGCTACCTCTGCATCGGCAACCACAGGTGCGGCCTCCTCTGCTACCACCACCTCAGCGATAGGAGCCGGCTTAGGCCAGTCGGCAAAAGGAAATGGTTTGTCATCACTGTTGTAGGTTAAAAAGCTCAGTGTTTGCGCCACATACTGAGTTAATGAGTCGCCCATCTGCCGTAAGTTGGTGTTATCGCTGCCTGTAATCAACGCAAATAAAAACTGCACCAAAACCAACACTGCAACTACAAAGCCTGCCACGTATAAAATCAGCGCAAACAAAATCATAAACAATAAACGAATCCAGTGGCTAGACGAGGTGAGATTGGTTTTTATTGTTTCACTTTCCATGAGTATTTCCTAAGTCGAGTATAGATACTGGGGTGTTAGCCCCCTAGTGTAACATTGTGCGCACCGGATCCCATAAGGTATCGGCCCTTGGGTGCTGGCCAAACAATGTACGCGCTCTTTTTTATCGCGGCACAATAAATGCTGCTGCGCAATACTGCCTGCCCTGTCAGTGGGTGAGCCTAAGGCTCGGGCTTTACAAAAAGAGCTGTCAGAGACCACCCGCCGAGTGAGCCACAACCGCTGCGGTAACCGCGCAGTCTGCGCTAGCGGGCAACATCAGCGGCGGCCTATGTGAGTTTACGCTTTATCTGGCGCCGATTTAAAGCCACCGCTGTACTCGACGTCGTTACTTTGCTCGCCCAACATTAGCTCGCGCACCACATCGGCCACCACGCGACGCTCAAACAAAATACTGTAAAGCCTGGATACCAGCGGCATATACACACCGAGCTCATCGGCTTTTTGCTTGACTTGCTGCAGCGTGTTGACGCCCTCGGCCACCTGCCCCAGGCCCGATACCACAGCATCGAGCGGCTCTCCTTGGCCCAACTGAAACCCCACACGGTAATTTCGACTAAGGTCCGAGGTACAGGTTAAGATTAAATCTCCAACCCCCGCCAAACCGAGAAAGGTCATCGGATTGGCCCCCATCTCGGCGGCAAAACGGCCCATTTCGGCTAGGCTGCGGGTCAGCAACATCGCCTGGGCATTTTTACCTGCACCCATAGCCGCCGCCATACCGCAAATAATGGCGTAAATGTTTTTTAAGGCGCCGCCCAGCTCAACACCGCTGCGATCGCTATTGGCGTACACACGGAACGTCTCGGAGCGCAAAATCTGTTGTACCGCCTGACAAACCCGAGGGTTATCGCTGGCCACCACACTGCCTGTGTGCTGCATAGCGACAATTTCTTTGGCAAAGTTTGGCCCACTTAACACTCCGACCTCATGCTCGGGCAGCTCCTGGCGCAAAATATCGCTCATTAAAGTAAAGCCTTCAGGCTCGATGCCTTTGGCTGTACTCACGATAATGGCATCTGGTTTTAAGTGGGGGCGCAATTGCTGCGTAACAGCCCGAAACGAATGACTGGGAATGGAGACAAACACCAAGTCAGTATTGGCTACAGCGCGCTTTAAGTCGGCCGTTACCACCAAACCATCGGTTAACCGCACCCCCGGTAAGTAACGTTGGTTTTCGCGGCCTTGCTGGCATAGCTCGGCATTGCTCTGATCGCGCATCCACAAAAAGGTGTCGTGACCATTGGCCGCTATAATATTGGCGATCGCCGTTCCGAAGCTGC
>Ga0079223_10000803_pt1 | contig 17366 bp, 12 predicted proteins | sample Stecom2011_FD_75072 | JGI IMG/M metagenome (GOLD analysis project Ga0079223, IMG submission 75072) | Agricultural soil microbial communities from Utah to study Nitrogen management - Steer compost 2011 | ecosystem: Environmental > Terrestrial > Soil > Agricultural land | place: USA: Utah... | reverse complement strand
GTAAATGAGATTCGTGATGAATTCGCAGTCTCAATTGTTGAAATAAATGAAGAAACTTCATTGGAGGATATTGATAAGCAGATCAATGGGTATAAAGATACAAAAGCTGTCGTTCTTATAGGTAATAATGCAATTCGTACATATAAAAAATATTCCAGCCTATATAAAGAAAAAACAGAATCAGTACAGATAGTATCACTTCTTGCATTAGATATTCAACGAGCAGTTTCAGGTCTTGAAAATGTCACTGGTATTGCCTATGAAACGCCAATGGTTACTGCCCTGGTAAATTTCAGACGTGTTATCAGTAAGCCTCTGAACAAAGTGGGTGTTCTTTACCGAAACCCATTTAAAGAGTTCGTAAAACAGCATACTCTATTCTGTTCCAGAGAAGGTATAACAATTGAAGGAATAGAAATCAGTGACGATACATCGAAACATCATGAAGAAATCAACAATTCACTTCAAGTGTTGCTTAAAGAAAAGAATGTGGATGCATTCTGGCTTGTTAATGATAATGTATTGTTAAAACCACATTTACTTGGTAATGTCTGGATTCCTGTATTTAAAAAAGGGAAAGTTCCGCTTATTGCAGGTGTTGAGTCTCTTGTTGATCCTAAACTGGATTTTGGTACTTTCGCTGTCATTCCTGACCCGGTAGCACTAGGAGAACAAGCTGCTGAAATAATTTTTGATTTAAAATTAGATAATTGGGAACATAGTGGTATAATGATTTATCCGGCAATCTCCATGTATTCTGTACTCAATTTCAAAAAAGCAACAGAAATAACAGATAAAAAAAATCTTAAAACATATGAGGTTTCCAAGGTACTATATAAAAGTAAAAGATCAAAAAATAGATAATGGCAATTTAACTCAATATTTGGTGTCAAAAAATGGGAAATACTTTTTTTATCAGGAAACATGTTTTAATCCTGTTTTTTTTATGTCTCCTGACTACGAACCTGTTCGCACAGGAGAAACTTTATGTGTTTTATCCAACAATTTCCAATCCAGAAATCATAAAGGATTTGCTGGAAAAACATGTACAACGTACTGATGTCCTGGTGTTTAGCAAACATGATGATTTCATTACAAAAGTCAAAGCTGACCTGCCGGATGCTATAATAACCAAAACAGTACTGATCTTTGATCAACTCGGAAATTATGAAGTCTTACTTAATGGCCAAAGAAACGGGAAAGCTGAAACCAGATATGTGATTCTATCAATTAACAAGTCTCTCAATATTGAATCAATTAATACTTCTACTGTTATTGGAGTTGTCAATTTTTTGGGAAGAACTGGTATGGGATCATTTACTAAACAGTTTTTTTCTACTGCTCCAAGACTAAAAAGGGTTTCAAAAGTAGGAGATCTTCTTCCTTTATTATCACTTAACATAGCTGCTGGTATTTTGATTGAAGATGTCTTTGTCGATTACTTTAAATCTACATCCCAGTTAAATTTTTTTGTTACACCATTGCCTGTAATAATCAATGGTACGGTTGGTTTTGCGGTGAAAAAGGAGAGAAAAGCAGATAAGGCAGTTAATATTTTAAAGAAGAATGATAAAGAGATATGCGACCTTTTTCACATACAACAGTGGAAATAATCAAACCTTCATTGTTGACATCAGATATAACAGACAGATCGATCCACACTATATAATCTATTTTTGTCATACTATTCATGTTTGAAGCGGCGCTTAAGTTGAACAATCGTATAACACAGATAAAGATTCTGAAGAAGAATTATATAAACGCATTAAAATATTTTAATCTCAATTTATTTATTTAAAAGGTCTGTATTCTGCTACGATTCTGATTTATCCAATTAATTTCGACGAATTATCTAAATTTTCATCTACATATTTAGCGTTTTCCATTAAGGCGCTCATGACATCCAGTTCCATTTGTCGTGTTGTAGGTTTTTTTCCGGGCAAGAACTGAAAGCTACCGTCTTTCATTGAAAGGATATCAAAAACAGCCTGCTCTGCCACTTTTGAATTGGTCATAGCATATGTTATAAGACCTTCTTCAAAGAAGATCATTCCAACCGGATGAAGATTTTTCACGAGTAAACAACCGGTTTTTTTATTGATATCAATCATATGAATTATTTCTGATAAAGTTTCTTCTGTGATTCTTCCTTCAAGATATGAATTGGACTGATCTGACGATTGTTGTGGAGTGTCAAATTTTACCTTAACCATTAAAAGTATTTTATTAAGGTCTGAAACAGTGAATTTTTTACTGAGAAAAAAGGTCCGGTTATCAAAAGAATCATCTTTACTGATTTCTGAAGGATCTGTTACATTGTAAAAAACCAGCATGTAATCCTCAGAAAACATTTGTTCTTTCAATATTTCATAAATTTTTCCCTGAACATTCACTTCTATTTTCCAATCAATAAATATTATATCTGGTAAACTAAAAAGAAGGAAAGTACTTATTTGGTCTACATTTTTAGAAATTCTGACATGAAAACCAAAATTTTTAAGATATTTAATAAGTGTTATATGTTTATCATTAATATTTGAATACTTCATTTTTTTAATTTTTTTTGTAATTATCAGACAGTTTATTTTCTTTTTTCTACCGCGCTTTGATTTTTTGATTATAAATAATAATACAAACAGAAATGCCAGGGCAATCAGGAAAATGACTACAATTATAGTTGCTATTTGATCATTTTCAGATAATTCAGTTAAATAACCTTTTTGAGAAAGGTTACAGGCATCTTCTTTAGACAGGAATCCATAAGTTCCAAAAAAATCCACACAATACCACAAGCTGTCTTCAGATCTAACCTTTAATACATCTCCTGATCTGCCAATACCCAAAACCGGAAGGTCTGATGTAAGTTCTTTGTAAATATTAGTTGATTTTGAAGTTATTACTATTTCGTATTCCTCATTATCGGATGCAGATAATTGGGGGGATGCACTTTCTTCTTTGATGCTATCAGAGATTTTAGTAGAAGCCATCTGTTCTGTAGATTGTTTTTTTGTATCACGTTTTTGTTTTTTAATTTCAGTCTGAACCTTTTTATCTTTGGTAACAGTTTCCGAAGCGGAAACTCGCGGTTTTTTGTTTGAAACACTTTTCTTTTCAGCCGCAGCGATTTTTTTAAGCGGTTCTTCTTCTTTAACTGTTTTAGTTTCAACAACAGGATCAGCTGGTTGCTCTGACTCAATTGTGCTGGTAGTTACCGAGTCTGAAAGCGTCGGCTTTTGATCTGCAATATTATATTCGGGACTTTGTGGGCTCATGGAAACTTGCGTTTGAAGGACACTTTCGGTTTTTGGGTGAAAAGAAGCTATAACTTTGTTCCGAATCTGATTTTCCTTACTGATAGATCCATTTCTATTCCTTGAATAAAATACAGATTTATCGGTATATATGCTTTTATGTTTCAATTTCCAGTTATTAGCTTCTGTAACATTTATTATTGATGCAATTACATACCCAATTTCTGAATAATGAGGTTGTATTGCAAATGTACCTATTTTCGGCTCCAGTTCATAAAAATAATCGGATGGAACAGCAACCTGTATTTTTAATGGTGATAATACAGGTACCCAGGTAGAATTTAGATTTTTATTATTAATTATTACGTGATCATCAAGAACAATGATTAAATCAGTATTGTAGTGGTTGGTAAAATTGTCCACTATTGTTTTTATACTGTTTTGCGGATCGGAAGCTACAACCGCTTTCGCATGTAGATTTGAATTAAACAATGAGCTTTCATTTTGATATGATTTCACCAGTCCTCTGGATTTTGAAGAATATACAACTCCAATATTATGAGGTTTTTTTCCTGCCATCTTGTTAAAATTATCTATATAATTTCTTAATTTCGGTTCATATGAAACTATGCAAACATTTGACATGTCACCCAAATTAATACCTGAAAACTCATTCTCAAGAAAAATTGATGGTATCTGGTTAATATTCTGATTTTCCAGTTGGATTTTCTTCCATACTTTGATCAGGTCCATTCCCATAACTACAATGATTTTTGGTGAATTGGCTCGTATGGCATTTATAACCTCAGCTTCATTCCTGAAAACAGTCGATTTAACTGTTATGTTTTTGTTAATTGCTGATTTAATGCCTATTTCAACTTTTTTATATTTGGCACCATTTGAACGAATCAGCAGAATACTGTTCGCCTGACTGTAAAGTGAACAAGTCATAGAAATAACTAACAGGACTAAAAAACCGATCTTATTCATACCTGTGTTCCAGTTTAAAAATTAATTACAAATCATTTCATATAATCATTATAACTTAATATTGAATCTACGAAAACCTTTATGCACAACAATTAATACATAAGCATAATTTTCAAAAATACTCACCTTTGTATAAAACCAGTATATCTGCCAAAAATGCTTGTTGATTCTTTATGCAAGGCAGATTTCCATAGTTCTTAATCTTAATCAAAAGGAAAAATCATCTGCGTTGGCAATAATTAAAATACAAATGTTTTTCAAATAAAACTAATCTACAGAAAAAAATCTTGAAAATAATTAACTACTCTGATATGAAATCGTTTTTTCTTACAAGTTTTACAGCTTTTTGTGATGAAATCGTTACAAAAAAAACATTTTTGAACAGGCAGGACATCAAACCCCTGTAAACATTAATTACGGTATCTGAGTAATTAAAAAAAAACATCAAGTTTTCTGACTGCAGACACATTTATTTCCTATTAGAAAACAGGATTTAAAGTTAAAATAGGTGTGTTGAGAGACAAAAAGCAATAATCAGGATCAAAGAAAGGCCGTCATTTCAAAATAACCTTAAAAAAATAAACCAGACGATCCTTTTTCACGATTATCTTCACGAAATTAGCAAGGGTATAACCTGTTTTATGATGCATAGACAATCAAATAATCGAGTATTCTATACAGCGAATCCAAGCAAAACGTATTTCATGATTATTTTATTTGCTTTTATAGATTAAAACCGGATATGGTCAGAGTAGTTTCGTCAATTGTCTTTAATCTTTTTTCGCACTTCATTTTGGGAGCACGAATTGAAATTATTTTTGGAACGGATACTTTTTTTACGGGTTCAGCTAAAAAGGGAAAAAAATAATCCGTCACAGATCTCTCCTCGTTGATATTTAAAAGTCAGGATTGCCGGATAAATATCCCATGCAAACGAGATAATGATTTTTTTAAAGGATGGTCAGTGGTTGTAAGTGAAAAAGTCCTGTCCCATAAACACGCTTCTTAATTACAATAACTCAAAAACTAATTCGAAAATATCATTAAATTGATTCTAATATTATTAAACTTTAGGTACCAGGAGGCCAAACGTTTATGTCTGTACGTTCAATGATTTGTTTATTAACACTATCAATTTTTATGGGTGCTGTGAGTATTTATTCAGAGGATAATATGAAAACATCTGATTATTTAAATAAGTATTTAAAAAGTGATCAAAAAACCATAACACTTGATGAGCTTAAAAGTAAAATCGAAGAATTGGAAAACAGGATGGAAAAACTTGAAGAGAAACACAGGTTAAGAATTATACCGCTCCATCTCAAAAGGTAAGAGTTTTCAAAGAAATTCTATCACTTCCGGCTATATGAACACTTTTGTCCCTTGAACAGATTGGGAAGGGTATATATAATAATGAGTAGTACTATAAGAAGAACAGTGTCTTAATCTATTAAAATGAATGAAAGAAAACTGTTTTGAAAAAAAGAATTGAAGGAAAAAGATTACGGGAGTTACTGGAAATTATTTCGCGCAACAGGTGGGAACTTATACGAAAACAGCAAATAGAAACAAAGAATAATTCTGAAGATAACTGTGTAAACGAATCTTATCCTGAACAGAATGAAGCCGTTGTTGCAGAAATTAGTCCATCTGATGTAAAAATAGTATTATTTGCAGCACAAACAGCTTTTTCAGAATCAATTATAAAAATGTTCAGCAAAGAAACTGTTATTGCTCATTTCGAAGATCCGGAAAAAATAATAAACTTTTGCTGTGATTACGCTGTTTACAACATTTTGCTTGATATTGACCCCCCAAGTAATACCTACAGTGCCCTGGATGTTTTTTCATCTCTGAAAATACTTTTAACCAATGCCAGATTTTATGTATTCACAAAGCATGTATCTTTTCCAGAGGCTGTTACATTAAAGAAAAGGGGGGCGATAATTATGGAAAAACCGATTTTCCGAAAACAGGTGACATATATTGTAGATAAGTATTTGCATGAAACAAGAGGAATTGATTAAACGAAAGAAGCTTTTGTACGCATATCAGAATGTTAATCTAATGATATTTCAATATTTTGCTCATCAAAAATATTAATATGAAGAATTAATAAAAAATAATATTTCACATATTGTGAAACGCTGGTAAAAAAAATGGGTAGCAAGTTATTACATTTCTTGTTGAATTTTTCTGAAATTTTGGTACTTTTTCATATCCTGGCAGTTTAAACGATATCCTGAACAGATACTATTTTTTACGGGGTTTGTTTTGCATGTTATGCATCCGTTTTTTTAAAAGTTGTCTGGCGAGTTCCTGCATATCTATAACCAGATCTGTTTCATCCACGATCTCTCTTCCAAGAAGCGTCTCAATAGCATCTTCCATAGTTGCAATGCCAACATAATCACCATACTCATTTATTATGAATGCAAGATGCCGTTTGCGAGAAATGAGTCGGTCCAGTAATGTGTAAACAGAAAGTGTTTCCGGAATAAAAACAGGTGATGATGCCAGATCCTTTAGTTTTATATCCGGTTTTCCATGTGCTATACTGAGAATTATATCACGTCTGAGTACAACACCGGTTATACTGTCGGAGAGTTTATCAAAAAGAGGTATACGTGAATAATGTAAAAATTCTATATCGTGAATAACAGATTTAGCTGTTTGTTCTGGAGGAAGTGTGTAAACAACAGTTCTGGGAGTCATAATCTCCTTTATAAGAGTCTTTTGAATTTTAAACAAGTTGTTTGCGAGTATGAACTCAGATGATTCAATGGCTCCACTGATATGTCCAAGTTGAAGTGAACTGAGAATGTCTTCTCTGGTTATACTGGAAACAGGATTTTTCCGTGATATCAATTTTGCTAACAGATTAACAGGGATAACAATTGGCTTAAGAGTAATGATTAATACCTGAAGAACCCACGATGACCATGGCGCAAGTACTTTCCAGTAATTCGCCCCAATTGTCTTTGGAATTATTTCTGAAAATATTAAAATCAATAAAGTGAGGGCAACAGAGAAAACTGCTATCCATCTGTTTCCAAAAAGTTCTAATGCTATTGAACCTGCGATAGCAGCACCAGTTGTATTAGAAATGGTGTTGAGAGTCAGAATGGATGAAAGAGATTCATTTATCTGATTTTTTTGTCTGTTTAACAGATAACCAGCCTTCTTTTTATGCTCAATTAATGTCTGAATATATGGACGGGTAACAGAAAGAATTGTTGCTTCAAGAAGTGAACAGATAAAAGATAAAAAAGTAAGACTGAAAACTACAATAATTAAGGATAGCATTTATTACCGTTTAAAAACTTATTTTCTGAGTGATTATTAATAGTGATTAATATAGTATGTTAAAGGTTTTTTCAGAGTTAAAAAGAATAAAAATAGATGTAAAAGTTATTTTGATTAAAATGCTGGACACCAAAATATTTAGCGTATTGAAAAAAAATTGCAAAGTATTGCACAAAGTCAGATAAAAGAGAACCTGTTATAAATTGAAAAAATAAAATTAATGCTATGATTTTTTTTTGTTAATTCGTTTCTTATGAGAAAATAGTTTGATGCCTATATGTTTGTGTCCCATAACTAAACCTATTAATGCGCCAAAAACTGTACCAAGCAGATGATTAAAAATAAGGCGAAATGTACCATAACCTAAAGAAAATAGTATTTTAAAAATTCCTGTGATTAAACTGATAAGCGCCGAAACAAGCCGAACTGGAAGTGAAAGTAATTTGCAGATCATATTGTACTCCTTATTCTGAATCAAACAGATTTGTATTTAAAAAACATCCATCAGGCAATGTTTAAAATATTTGATTTCATATTGAATGTTGAAAAATTCTTGAATCGGATCTGAATATAATAGCAAATGTGTTTCCTGTATAATAAAATTGGCATTGAAATAATCTGCCCGTCTTACTTATGATTATATAGTATAGTCTTTTTAATATGATAAAACAACTGATATATTTGGTGCCAAATTGTAACTTTTCATCTTAAAACTTTGATAATACATCATAATTGTTTAAAATGGCTTCTCAAATTTTGAAAAATCACAATCTCCATATTTTTAGCATTTTCAAAACATTCCTGTTAATAAGTATGCAAAGCGATGTATTAAATTTTGATTAATACAGTTTTGATTTCGTAATCAGATATCAAAAAATTATTGAAAATTGTTATTGATAGCTTTAAAAAACGATAAATGTAGTTTGATTAAACATTAGTTTTGGTATTCATAAGGCAATTTATATATTACTTGATTCAGGCGATTTCTTTACGCAATCTGCTTCTAAGGAGATTGGTATAAGGTGTTTATGTCTGCGCTTGGCCGTATCGCCTGGTAGATATGACCTTAACAGCCATTGAACCCTTTTTGCGCCGGTAGCTCTTATGCCGTTTGCCGTCAATTAATCGTCTACGTTTAGGTTATAATTCAAATCAAAAATTTTGTATTGGAGTTCGCAAATAATGAATGTTGCTACAATGCTGACTGCATCACGGATTGTTATAGCCCCTGTCTTTGCATTCTTTTTTATAACAGGTTATCAAAATAATAATATTGGATTGATCTGGATCGCTGCCGTTTTGGCAATAATGATAGAAATTACAGATCTCTTTGATGGCAGAATCGCAAGAGGGAGAAATGAAGTAACTGATTTCGGAAAAGTGTTTGATCCTGTTGCAGATAGCGTATCCCGTCAGACGATTTTTATTTCATTTATGGTTTCAGGGATAATTCCTTTATGGATGTATCTTTTGTTTTTTTATAGAGATGCTTTCATGCAATTGCTGAGAATTATTTGCGCAAGTTCCGGAGTGGTACTTGCTGCCAGAAAGTCTGGGAAAGCAAAAGCCGTATTACAAGGTGCAGGCGCTTTTTGTGTCATATTTATTGTTATACTTGAACTTCATGATATCCCTTTACCTGAATCAATACTTGGATACCATTTGGGGTTTTGGATTTTGTTAATTCCGGCTATTTTTACACTTTTATCTATTTTTGATTACATAGTTCCAAACAGAGCACTCATTAAGAAAATGATGAGATCCAATAGATAAATACAGTTAGAAAAGTAAATCCATAATGTCTGGATACACAATTACCTGAAAGCAGCCATTTTTTTGTTTGTTGGTAATAATGGAAAAAAGGTTATGGCAGATGGCAGGGGAGGGATGGACGTATTTGAACTTGTCAACGACCTCTTTTTTATGGAATTTTGGTTAATCTTTTATGCTGTGGAATATGTTTTTTTATTGAAAAAACGAATGTGTTACTAAAACAAGCATACAGGGATGCTTTGTATTTTATGGCCTAAAACCCACTCATTTTAGTATATATCATGACATTTCTGGATAATATTATTAAAGAATCACCTCTATTCAGTATAAAAAAACAATCATGTTGTGGGCAATAATTTGTTAAAATGTTATTATTTCTTATCATTATGATTCTGAAGCGGCGAATTGAATATCGTGGAAATATTTATACCGTTTATTGAGCGCTAGAAGATCATCATGAGAACCTCTCTCGACTATGGAGCCATTTTCAAGAACAAGAATCGTATCTGCATTACGAATTGTAGATAAGCGATGTGCAACAATCAAAGCGGTCCTGTTTTCTATTAAGTTATTAATTGCAGTTTGAACAAGCTGTTCAGATTCAGTATCCAGTGCAGAAGTTGCCTCATCCAGAATGAGTACAGGTGGATTACGAAGCAATGCTCGTGCAATGGAAATTCTCTGACGTTGTCCACCCGAAAGCATGACACCTCTCTCTCCAATAATTGTATTAAGACCATCAGGAAGCTTTTCGATGAATTCCCATGCATTTGCAGCATGAGCAGCTTGTGTAACCATCTCAACTGATGTTCCTGGGAATCCGTAGGCAATGTTATTAAAGATTGTTTCATTGAACAGAACTGTTTCCTGGGATACAATACCAAACAGATTTCTCAAACCTGCTAAATTCATCTTTCCTATATCTTTACCATCAATTAAAATTGATCCGTGCTTGATATCGTAAAAACGAGGCAGAAGATCGAGAATAGTACTTTTCCCAGCACCACTTGAGCCTACCAAAGCAACAATAGAACCTTTTTTGATTGTAAAACTAAGGTTATTTAGAACAATCTCACTGCATTGTGGATATGAGAATGTAATATTTTTTATTTCTATGGAATTATTAAATTTTGGTGACTGTTTAGATTCCAGAGATTTGCCAAGAGATTCAATTGGCGAATCAAGAAGAGAAAAAACCCTCTCTGCGGCTGCAAAACCTCGTTGAAGAGTATTGTTTATGTTTGTCAGAGCTTTCAGGGGTGTAAAAGTAGAAAAGAGAAAAATCAGAAAACGAACGAAATCCTCAGCACCGAACCCCCCTTTGGTAAGAACCTGGTTTCCACCATACCATAATAGAATTATAACAACAACAACACCAAGAATTTCTGTTAGCGGACTTGAGATCGCTCCGATACTTGTTGATCGATATGAATGATGAATAAATTTTTCGTTTTCTTTTTTAAATTTATCTGTTTCAATTTCATTCATATTGAACATTTTAACAGCACGTATTCTGCTGATTGTTTCATGAAGAATAGATAGAAGGCCGGCCATATATTCAAGTACGCGCTTGCTTCTCCGACGGACTACTTTGCCAATCTGTGCGATTAAAAATCCAAGTAACGGAAAAATCACAAAAATTGCCAGAGTCAGTTGAATATTAATAATGAACAATGTGGTGATAAAAAAGAGCACCCGCATTGGTTCAATAAACAGTTTGTCAAATGTACCTGTCATTGAAGCATTAATATTTGAGACATCGTTCAGAATAAGGGATATGATATTACCGGATTTGGTTTTATCGTAATAAGGTACCGGTAATTTCATGGCATGTTCGAAAAGCTGATTACGCATGTCCCGAACAATTTTCAAATTTAATTTTGCCATCACCAGTGTTTTAAGGTATACAAGGATGTTTTTTGCGAAAAAGGTGGAAGCCATAAGCACGCATACAATTTTTAATGAATCAATAGGTTCGGGGCGTCGAACAAGCTGATATGTCCAATATTTAAGAATTTTATTTAAATTTTCTAAATTGAAATCGGGTATTTCTGTACTTAATGGGGACGTATCAAAAAGCGTTTGGACAAGGCTTGCGCCAAACCATAATGAAAGGGTTTCAAAAATAACAACAAGAAATGAAAGGAAAATAGAAAATAAGACCAACGGCCAGTACGTGGTCAGATAGCGCAACATTCTTTTATATAAAGAAAAACTATTCATTGGAAAAATTGAATAAGATAGCGTTAGGCATGTTGTTTTTTGGCTGTTTCTTCATCCCAGATCAGAATGGAACCACAATTCTGACATAATATAAGTTTCGTACCACGTTTAATCTCGTTGTATAACTGAGGTTCAAGGATTTTAAAGCAAATAGTACAATTCTTAGAATTTGAAATGAGACTGATTGCACGTCTGTTTTTTCGTCTTTTTCGTATTAATTCGTAGGTACGGTATACAGATTTTCCGATTTTTGGAACAATATCTTCGCGTTCTTTCATTATTTCTGAAATATTTGAATCAATTAATTCGATTTTGGCTTTTAAGTCTTTGATTTGTGGCCCATTCGTATTTATAATTTTGTCATATTCTTCACTGGTTTCATTTTTAGTAGTATTAAGCATTTCCGATTCATGTTGAAGGTTTTTTTTACGAATAACAGCAGTATTTATCATATTTTTTTGTGCTTCAATTTCTGCATGAACAGCATCATATTCGCGATTCGTTTTAATTGAACTTAATCTACTCTGACTTTTTTCCAGCAGCGCGTGATTTTTATTAATCTGCTCATCAATTTTTCCTGTTTCGTTCTCTATTCCCTCAAGTTTTTTAATTGTTCTCTCTAATTTTAAACCAATATCGTCTATTTCTTTTTGTAATTCTATCACTTTAGAAGGAAATTTTTCCTGAGCCATCTCCTGTTCATGTATACGAAGATCAATTTCCTGCAATTTTATTAAGTATTCCAAATCCTGAATCATATATCCTCCAAATACCTGAAATAAAAAAAGCACCTCCGAAAAGGTGCTTTTATTTTAAGAGTTACTTTGCAGACCTGATTTTCTTAACCAAACTTTATAGGTTTGCAAAATACCTCCTGATAACAAGAATGTAAAAAATGGGCCCACTAGGACTCGAACCTAGGACAAACGGATTATGAGTCCGCTACTCTAACCAACTGAGTTATGGGCCCTCATAGGTATGTATAAAATAATTTAAGAATGTGGTAGATAGCAATACCGAGATTATCAAAAATTATAATCATTTTTGGATAATGCTTAAATGTTATGATTAATGTGGAATAAAACTGATTATGTATGGGAGGCGATTAATTGGTTAAAGCCTGGCGAAACGGCATTATCGCAGCCGAAAGTGGCTTTTGATGACTGTGAAAGGTACTTTGGGATCGGTTTTATCGAATACTTCCTCTGTATTTGGTAAATAAAATTTGACTATGCAGTGTTATTTCAATATCAGAAATTATTAACAAGCCGTTTTTTGAACATCAATCCAAAAAACGGCTTGTCTTTCATTAATACGAAAGGATATATAACTATTTATTAAAAAATCATGGTATAGATAAAATACGCTTTACCGTTTTAGTTCTGGTATCATATTCCAGAAAAACACCTGTAGCACGTTGCTGTCTGCCTGCTTTATTGGTTAGGCGTGGGTTGATACATCCCCTGATATCTACTAGAAGAACAGGGTTTTTGGGTAAAATATTTTGTTTTGCCAAATTATACTTTTTGGAGTCTGGGTACTTATTCATGACGCTTACTGTAATGGTGAATTCTTCCGGAGGCAAAGAAACTTCCCATAAATCATTAGAATCGCAAGCTGTAGCAACTATTTGGCCATCTGAATCAAATACTGTATTATTAGGTAAAAGTGTATCTTGCTTAGTCCAGAAAAAACTGGCTGTCTTATTATTATCTGATTCTATAAAAGCGGTCTCAATTTTTTCCCGTTTAATTCGTTCCATGGATAAAATACCAAAATTAACCAGCCAGTTGAGCTCTTTCCGTATGCACTCACTGAACAGAAAATTTCCTTTAGCAAACTCTTCTTTGTTAATAGTAAAAAGGAGCACGTTGGGGTATTTATTTTGATCGTTAGGGAAAAAAATTTGAACCATGACCGCAGGGTTGTAATGGCTTTTAAAGGAGTAAATTTTAGTGCAATTTAAAGAATCCGCATTGTTGTATCCTGAGTACTCAAAAAAATAATTAGTTCCTAATTCTCCATATTCTTCGATAACACTGATATCAACAGATTCACAATCGTTTAATAGAATGCCAAAAACATTTTGAGGCCCGAGGCATGCATTTGCAATTGCAGGAATAATTGTAAGGATAAATAAAGTTGTAAAAGATCGTTTCATAATACACACTCCTTTTTAATATGATCCGTTCGAACAGTTGTTTATTCAATTCTATAATGTGTGAGAATTACAGATTGAACACTTTTTTTAATATTGTTTAAAAATTATTATTCATAGTATTACTATCGTACTGGTTTATTTATCGGAATAATTATAACTGAACAGAAACTAAATCAGACGATTCCTTAAAGCGAGCCTTATTTTGCAGGCATTGGCCCAATAAAAATTAAGGATTATGAATTAAATCGAACATTCTACTATGCGCGACAACCGTATCTCAAAACAGGTATTGCTTTTCGTTTAACTTCAAGGTTTTCTTTATTTCAGTTTCAAAATTTGAGTTTAAGAATCTCCAATCAGGGTCGGTATCGATTCTGAATTCATTCTTTTCAACCATATTTCAAATTACAGGAAAATCTAAATGTTTTATTATTAACTCTTTATCAAGGATTCGAATACAACGGCAATACCTAAACGACCAGAAGACAGATTGGCTTTCACAACCATAAGCTTTTTCTGTGGCAGCCACGGCTCGAGCAGCTTATTATAAAATAATCGTTTTCAGTTAGATGAAAATAATTATGACTGCGTAATACCAACGTTTGGGTTTTATCAAAGGCTCATATACACTTAGTGCCAAAGCTGGCCACAAAAAACTCGTTAATGGAATCATCGGAAGACTGTAATTATATCAGCTCTTCAATTTGCAGATAATTAAGAGCAAACAGAAGAGCTGATGAAATAATAATCAGGGTGCAAATAAGTAACTATCTCTTATTGGCATCCTGGGCCGTTTACCCAATTAGTAAATTCGATCCTGACAGAACAGGTTTGATCGTTTTTAGATCTGAGGCGAAAATACATGTATTCGCCCTCTCGTGGAGTGCAAACATTATTAATCTGGGCGCCATTACCAAAAAGATTAGCATATTGGTCGTCACAATCTGATCTGTTCTGATCAAGAACTCCATGCCATTCTACAGTTACAGAGTCATTAGTTCCATTGTTACGAACTGAGAACATCATTCCATTGAGATAATCATCGTTATGCACCCTGAAACAAATACCTTCAGGTGTTGCGTTATAATTCCCCCAATGCTGATAATAGTATCCGTTGCAATTTATCATTAAAGGATTATCACAGGGGTCCTGCGGTTCTTGTGAACCCATGTAAAGACTTACTGATGGGTCGCCATAAAGATTGAATACAAGCCAGTTCATCCACATGGAGGCAGAGGGGGGATTGATACTGCTCTTCAAATTGTTAAGAGCTTCTCCGGAAGACAATTCATTTGTTATCATATTATTAACATAAGCGTATGCCATACCGCCAATTGATGGAGAGTTGGTAAAATTGGATTGCCCTACATAATACCAACTGACTCTTGTTGCACCTACGGTTCCTACTGCACCATTTACTAAAAGTGTGTAGGAAAGATTCGCGGGGTTTTCGGGATATGAATTTGTACAGCTGGCCTGAAATGTAAATGATGGAAAATTATCATTAAGCATTGCTGCATAAGTGTTATTCATTATGCCTGATGCAGATGTTTGAGAACCGTGTGTAAGCCAGGCTGCTATTCCTGTTGGAGAAAGATTCCATCCGTTTTTAACATTGTCATTTGAACAAGGAGTTGATTCAGGAACAGGAATTAATCCATAATTTTCATCATATATTCTGTAACTGTTCCAATCACCTTTCGGAGTTAAAATCAAGTTTTTGATATTTTCTCCTAATTGATAAGATGGGGTCGACGAGTCCATAGGCTTCATAGGTAAAAGTGCTCTTCGACGCCATTGGATATCGTTAATGGGAGCGTTTTCGTAAGCGATTATCTTGGATAAAATATGGTCGAGATTATTGAGGTCATTATAAACAGGTATACGGCCTAAATAGAGATCACAAAAACGTTCGACGCCACCCGGTCCGTAATCGTTATGGTAATCTCCATAAATGTTGTCATTATTAAGATCCCAGTTCCCGGTTAATTCAGCATAATACATGTCGGTAGGAGCTTCTTTATCTGTATCATAATTATATCGAGGCCAGGTCATTTTCATTGGTACATTTCCGGTGCTGGGATTCGGATTTCCAATCAGAAGAACGTGCTCAATATTCTTTGAAATATAATTTGATTGCAGCCAGGATCTGAGGTTTTCCGCAGCAATATCCCCAGTGTTCCCTCCCCAGTCAGATTCAGTTACAATGTATACGTTATAGCCTCGATTCTGTTTTGATGATATAAAATCGCTTAATTTATTCGACAGATTTACGATCTGATTAGTAGTAATTATCGCATATCCAGGTAAACTACCTGAGTATATGCCTGAACCATTGCTGCTCTTAGCATCCTTGTAATTTGACCGGTATTCAGGAGCTATGTCTTCAAAATTGATAAAGCCATTCTTGAACATGCTGCCCCATTTTTCCGAAATTTTATCAATAAAGATTGAACTGCCTGGAACAGAAGCATCTTTGGTTTTTTCATCAAAAGTTAATACAATATTCGCCGATTCAAGCATACGAAGTTGCTTGGTAACCGGATTGAATTGATAAGGGGATATTATGACTTCGACAACTCTCCATATTCGCATATGACCAGACATAGTATATCGGATAAATGATTCTGGGAAGAATTTATCTTTTGAATAAATACCCATGTCAAACCCATTGACTATGTTAGAATCGTCAGAATAAATTTTGTTGGTAGATGAGGATGGAACAGCTGGAGGTGTAGGTGCTATTTCCCATTTCCCGTCAATATCCTTTATTATGCTATCTGTAATTTTTGCTTTTAACGAATTAAGATCTGCCAATGGGGGCAGAAGTATTTTGATTGACTGCATAGGCAACATCGGCTCACCTGTTTTACCATGGACTGCATAATTCCCGAAAACCCCTTTGCCGTCAGCATCCCTTGATACAGGACATTTAATTTCAGGAAGAGATAAAGTCATCTCTCCACTTTTTCTTTCTGCAAATGATATAAATATTGAAAGCAGAACTACAAAAACAATGCGTAAAAAGCCGAACTTAACGGATAATTTTGACATAAGTAATTCCTTTTCGTATTAAATGATAGGTAAATAAAATTATTTTACCTGCTTCCATTTTTCAGCATGAAATGACTGCAGGATTAAATAAAAAAGAAAAGTTTATCATTCGATAGGCGTCACCTCCTTTCTCGATTTTACATATCAACATATAAAGGAAGATGCTTTGAAGTATCTGTTATATTTTTACGCTTAAAAATTAATAATTAAAGGCTTAAGTACTTAAACTTATTGTAAATGTACCGGGATCTGATAGTACTGTTTTACTTTTTAGCATGGGAAATAAAAAAGATTGAAGTCATGTTGGATGTCCTTTTTATGTGTGATTATGATATTTATTTATACTATATACATATAATCATAAAAAAAGCAAATATTTTTTTTAAAATAAATAAATATTGATATTGCTAACATAAAAAAATGCCTTTAGTAACGACTGATAAATTCTACCAATATTATTCGATTCCTTTACGCGAGTTTATTTTCGCAGACTGTTGCTAATTACTAACTACCAATTACCGATTCAATAGACAGAAAGGGCTCTCAGTGGGTTTGTTGCAGCAATTTTGTATCTCGACAGTAACCTTGTCCTGGACAGGTATGTTTTC
>Ga0079223_10000802_pt1 | contig 17372 bp, 18 predicted proteins | sample Stecom2011_FD_75072 | JGI IMG/M metagenome (GOLD analysis project Ga0079223, IMG submission 75072) | Agricultural soil microbial communities from Utah to study Nitrogen management - Steer compost 2011 | ecosystem: Environmental > Terrestrial > Soil > Agricultural land | place: USA: Utah... | reverse complement strand
TTTTGTCAGCCGAGTTGATGATCATGGGCTGGAAGCTTCAAATACCCTCAGCGTCACTTTCAAGCAGTATGAGAAGAAGCTCTCTTAAAACAAGCACGAACAATCACTGGGCCATAATTGTAAGTCAAAGTTAGCCAAGGGCCGTACTACGGAAGTCCAGAGCATAATATGCTGTTGGCTCTGGAACTCTAAAATCGACCATCCTTGGAGAATAGAAATTGATGGATTTGTTATGCTCTTTTGCACTGCTTGGGAGCAGTTGCTTAAAGCAGTGCTCATTGAGCGGGATGGTGAAAGCGAGATATAAAAAGACTCGAACAAGGGTTAAAGAGACTAATTCACCTAGGGAAGCACTAGATAGAGTTTTCACCAATCCAAGCAAAATAAAGGATAATGTTTTAAAAATCACAGATCTTCGAGATATGGCCGTGCATTTGTTTATTCCTGAAGTCCAAGGCATTGCTTCGCGGATTTGTCGTCTTAACGCCGGAATGGTGTATTCGGTTCGCTTACATAGGAGATGATGACCGCTCTTATTCGCGTACATAAAATACTATGCGTGGACGAGTGTACGCGCTCGATCGAATTGGTGGAACAACCCGGACGCCGGCTGTTCCACCTCCTGTTTAATCAGGCACCAAATGCACCGTCAATCGTGTGCATGGCTCCTGTAACGAAGCTCGCTTCCGGCCCTGCCAGCCAGGCAACCATGCCTGCCACTTCCTCGGGGCGCCCATGACGCTTAATAGCCATGAAACTATGCAGAACATCTTTCATTGGTCCGTCCGCCGGGTTCGCGTCGGTGTCAATAGGACCGGGCTGCACTACGTTCACGGTGATTCCACGGGGGCCAAGATCACGCGCCAGTCCTCTCGCCATACCCTGCAGGGCAGACTTACTGAGCGCGTATGACGCCATACCTGCCACAGGCATCCGATCACCGTTTACTGAACCGATAACAATGATTCGCCCGCCTTCGGGCATTGCCCGGGCTGCTTCGACAGCCGCGTGATAAGGTGAGTGGATATTAATTTGAAATAGGCGGTCGATTGCGTCAGGGTCCTGCTCGAGCGCATCGCCGAAAAGAACAACCCCAGCATTCACAACCAAGATGTCCAACGGACCGCTTTCCCGCACCTGCTTGATCACCGCGTCGCGGTCAGCACTATCAGCATGCACAGATTTGCTACCAGTAGTATTCGCCAGTTGCTCAGCGGCTTTCTGAGACCCGGCATAGCTAAACGTGACCGCCGCGCCCTCGGACGCGAAGCGTCGGACGATTGCCGCGCCAATTCCCCGAGAACCACCGAGTACCAGAACGGACTTGTTTTTAAACGCAGACATACATATTTTCCTTGAGATATTTTGTAGGGAGCGCTACATTAAGCATACTAAAAACCACTGTCAAGGTATTTCTGTAGTGATCACTAAGAAAAAGTCTCTTCCCCGGGGGCGCCCTCGTCGTTTCGATCCGCAGCAAGCGGTTGCTGCCGCCCAACGCCTCTTTCATGCACGCGGCTACGATGCAGTTAGCGTCGCCGAAGTTACAGAAATGCTCGGTATCAAGCCTCCTAGCTTCTATGCCGCTTTTGGCAATAAGGCTGGGCTGTATGCCCGTGTTCTCGACCGCTACGCCAGCAACAACGCAATTCCGCTTCAGGATCTGCTAAGAGATGACCGACCGGTAGCCGAGTGTCTTGCATCAGTGCTAGAGGAGGCCGCTCGGCGTTACGCTGGCGATCCTGACACAACCGGCTGTTTGGTGTTGGAAGGCATTCATTGCGACGACAAGGAGGCGCGTGAGGCGGCTTGCGTCTTTCACTCTGCTGCAGAGGATATCGTCCGCATCTATATCGCCGCGCGCTATCCGGATGAGGCGAAATCTTTGACGGACTTTGTCAGTACTACCATGGCGGGGCTTTCCGCAAAGGCGCGTCAAGGGCACGACATCGACCAACTGCTGAACACCGCACGCCTTGCAAGCCGCGCCATAGAACTTGCGCTTCCCGTCTGAGTACACAGTCGCCCCTTGTTGATGCCAAACCGAACTTCAAGTTGTGCATAAAACTGAATAATGTTATCAGCACTCCGATATTTATTAATTTAAATAAAAGGTCTCTAATTACCTTTACAGGTTTTAATTAAGTGGAGTTCGCGATGAAGCAACCTCAATCAATACGTCAGTTTGACCATGTGGGTATCCGTGTGAGTGATCGCCGACAGGCGGTAGAGTTTTATGAACTACTGGGATTTCAAGAAATTCGGCATTTCGAAAAGTACGAAGCCAACGAGATGGAAACCGAAGATGGCGTTCGCATTAACCTCATATTTAACGCAACACGCTTACTTCATGGCCGTAACGTATTACTAGATGAACCCGTCAAATTGCCTGGTATGACACATCCAGCTTTTATTGTTGACGATCTGTATAGCTTAAAAAGCTGGTTGGAACAGGCAAATATTCCAATCACAGAAGGTATTCATCGTATCGGCCCGAGGCGAATCGCGTTGTTTATTCGAGACCCTGATAGAAATGTACTTGAATTCAACCAACTACTGCCCGAATCGGCAGCAACTGCATAAGGTAGGCGTAATGAAACTATATAATTTAGAGCTTTCCGGTAACTGCTATAAAGTTCGTTTATTCGCTGCGTTAGTTGGCATGGAGCTCGAACTGGAGCCGGTGAATTTAGCTAAAGGCGAGCATAAGCGAGCCTCGTTCGCTGACCTTAACCCTTGGAATGAAATACCTGTACTGGTTGATGGCGAGGTTGTTCTGCGCGACTCTCAAGCCATTTTGGTATATCTGGCGCGTAAGTACGGTGGGAACCAGTGGTGGCCAGATGGTGCGGCGCACCAAGCGGAAGTAATGCAATGGCTATCGGTTGCTGCTAACGAAATTAATCAAGGCCCCAATGTAGCTCGTTTAATAAACAAATTTGGCTCAACACTGAATAAAGAGCATGCGCTGGAGGTAAGTTCTCGCATTCTAACCTTAATGGAGCAGCATCTCAGCACGCACTCATGGCTTGCGATCGGGCGTCCGACCATCGCAGATTGCGCTGTTTTCCCGTATGTGGCGTTGGCAAAGGAGGGCGACATTGCACTCGAAGCATACCCCGCTATTGGCGGCTGGATCGAGCGCATAAAGGCATTACCAGGGTTCGTTTCCATGCCAGGTGTCCAGTGAGATCTTCGGAATGGGGCGTCGCTTACGCGGCAACAAAAATATTAGCCTCGTTCTTGAGGTTTTGGAGATCTTTCGAAGGCGGTATACTCCGCCGATGGACGAAAGATTAATAATATGTCCGGCCTTTTGCTGACGCATGTGAGGTAGAACCGCACGAGTCACTTCCATCAGGCCAAACACGTTAGTTCGAAACTGCGATTCAACTTTGGATTCAGCAACTTCTTCGAATATTCCCAGCTGGCCATATCCTGCGTTATTAACTAACACATCAATTCGGCCAAAATGATCGACGCCGTGTTGCACAGCCCTTTCGATTTGCTCGTGTTGACAGACGTCGAGCTCAAGCGCTAGCACGCTTTCGCCATGCTCTTTATAAGCTGCCCGCAATGCTTCAATATTACGACCGCTTACAATAACATTGTCTCCTGCCGCTGCTGCCGACTTAGCGATTTGAAAACCGAGTCCCCGTGTGGCGCCTGTAATAAACCACGTCTTTGCTTTTTGATTTCCCATAGCAGATGCTCTCTTTGCTGATTTGAAACACGTTTTATACAGAATACATTGTGGCAGCTCGCGGCCTTAATTGGTTAACACGGTGTTACTGTCTGATTGCACAATAATACGAATCGGAAGGCCGTAGCATCCCGCACTTACCTATTTGCTTTGTACTTTGAAGGAGAAACTCCCGTATATTTAGTGAATGCGAGACTAAAAGCACTTGCTGATTTATACCCAACACGATCGGCTATTTCCGCCAAAGTATAAAACTGAGTTTTCAACAGATCTTTTGCAACCGTCATTCGCCATGCAATTTGATATTCCATGGGAGTAACCCCGACGGTTTGTTTAAACCGACAGAAAAATGCGGAGCGTGAAAGCGCTGACACTTTAGCTAAGTCTCCAACAGTTTTGGTCTGGCTCATATCCTCATGCATTGCGCGAATTGCTGCAGCGATTCGCTTATCCGCTAATCCGACTAACAAGCCAGGCACTGCGGGCGTATTAATTTTACTTCTGAAAGCTTCTATCAGCAGAACCTGGAGAAGATGACGCACAACATGTACATAACCGGGGGAGCGAGCTGATGATTCTTCTGTGAGCATTTCCACCAGCATGGCAAGCCTTGTTGCATTTTGTATGTGTACCAGTTTTGGCAGTAATGAAACCAGAATTTTTGCGTCCCCAGAATCAAAGCGACAATGCCCGACCAGCAACTTCACATTTGTTTTTTGTTCTTTCTCCCCCACCCTAAATTTGCCAGGCGAAATGACTTCAGGCACGGAGTGCAACTCATCACCGGGAACAGGACTTATGCTGCTAAAGGTAAAACCGAAAGCTTCTGGTATAAGCACAAAATCGCCTGCGGCTAAACGTAGATGCTCGTTATTACCTACCGTTAACACGCATTCACCGCTGATGACTATGCAATAAAACGGGTCACCGGAATCTTCACGCTTAATCCGCCATGCTCCAGCACCGTGCACAATTTTTGAGAAAGCAATTTGTGGGTTAAGAAGCGACACTATTTCTGATAAAGGATCCATCATGATCTGTACTTTTTATGGTTTTTTGAGGACCATTCATTATATATAGTATCAGTCGAAATGACTACAGTATGCCGACGTAATTGAGATAGAGAGGCACTTATGAAAACTGTACTTATTACCGGATCTTCTTCAGGCTTTGGCATGGAAACCGCAAATTATTTTTTATCACAGGGCTGGAGTGTGATCGCGACTATGCGAACTCCGGCAGTTAATTTACTGTCGGATTCTGAGCACTTAACCATATTACCGCTTGATGTCAGCGATATAAGCAGTATTGAGAAAGTGGTTGCGTCAACCGGCCCAATAGACGTATTGGTTAACAATGCCGGAATAGGTGTGATGGGTGCTCTGGAAGGCATCACAACCAGCACAATCCAAGATGTCTTTGCGGTTAACGTGTTAGGAACTATCAACCTGACTAAAGCATTCCTGCCGATGTTCAGAGAGCAAAGGTCAGGCGTGATTATCAATGTCTCATCGGTGATAACCCAGCTTCCTCTACCTCTGCTTTCTGTTTATACCGCCAGTAAAGCGGCGGTAAATGCGTTTACCGAGTCCTTAGCCATCGAACTGGAGCAGTTTGGTATACGGGCTCATCTGGTTCTACCTGGACGTGCACCCGCAACCCGTTTCGGTGAAAACTCAAAGTCTAGAATGGCCACCGCTATTCCACAGCCCTATGCATCTTTTGCGCAGTCAGTCTTCAAAGGGAGGAATGATAGCAGTATTACTCACCCCAAAGACGTTGTTGATGCAATATGGCGAGCAGCCACGGACCATACCACGCCGCGAAAAGTATTGGCGGGGGAAGATGCTGAAGCACTAGTTCAGAATGCTTGATGTCTTATAAGCGGCTACAGGCCCTTTTGCGAGATAAAATCCACCTCACATACATGGCGTATATTTAATTGACATACGCCATGTATGCGGTTTACTATGCATACGCGACGTATGTTTATGCATTTCCGGTCTGACCATCACCTATTCTACAAAGGGCTAAATTATGAAAGGACGTGAAGCAATATTTCCTGCCAACCCCAACCGCCATGCACTCTATGATAAGCATGGCTATTCTGCGGCGATTCGTTCCGGTGATCTGCTATTTGTCTCGGGGCAAGTCGGAAGTCGTGAGGATGGCAATCCTGAACCTGACTTTGCGAGTCAGGTGGCAAAGGCGTTTGATAACCTGAAAGCGACACTGGCTGCTGGTGGATGTACATTCGACGATATCGTCGACCTCACCACTTTCCATACGGATCCTGAAAATCAGCTCGATACCATTATGGAAATAAAGCAAAAAGTATTTAGTGCACCACCGTATCCAAACTGGACAGCCATTGGTGTCACCTGGCTAGCCGGTTTCGATTTTGAAATAAAAGTTATTGCCAGAATTCCTTAACGGTATGCTAGCCAGTACACTAGAAATATATACGTTATATTGAGTCATTTAAGGGGAAGCCTTTGACTAAGCGCGCCGAAAGCATGGCCGAAAACCGCGCAAAACTCGTTGCTGCAGCGAGAAAGGCGTTTGCTAAAAAAGGTTATGCGGCGGCATCCATGGATGAGCTCACTGCGGAAGTAGGCTTAACCCGAGGTGCTTTATATCACAGCTTTGGTAGCAAACGAGGTCTCTTCGCCGCAGTCGTAGAGCAAATTGATACCGAAATGGCTCAACGCGCAAACGAAATGGCAAAAACGGCCGACGATCTGTGGCAAGGCCTACTTGCCGAAGGCGTCGCTTACATACGCATGGCCCAGGCCCCCGAAGTCCAACGCATCGTATTGCTGGACGGTCCTGCTGTGCTGGGCGACCCATCACAATGGCCAAGTCAAAGCAGTTGTCTGGAGGTCACCGAACAACGGATAAAGCAACTCGTTTCTAAAGGAATTTTGAAGCCTATGGATACGGAGGCTGCAGCAAGGTTACTCAGCGGTGCAGCGCTCAATGCAGCGCTTTGGATAGCTGCCAGTGGGGCACCCGAGGATGTCACCCCAAAAGCCGTGGAAACCTTTTTACTTATGGCTTCGGGATTATTAGAAGAGCCTGTGGATGGATAAACTCAAAGCTATGACTACCTTTGTCGCGATCTTGGACGCAGGCAGCCTGTCTGCGGCGGCAGACAAAATGAATCGTTCACCAGCGGCCATCGTGCGTACGCTCGCCAACCTTGAAGAGTATTTAGGCGTTCGCCTCCTTAATCGCACTACGCGCCGCTTATCTCTTACTGATGAAGGAACGGAATATCTTCACCACTGTCGCCGAATTTTGGCGGAGATTCAGGCCGCGGAGTTTCGGCTCGATACCCGGCGTACAGATCCAGCCGGAAAAATTACCATTACCGCCCCCGTCATGTTCGGTCAGTTGCATATCGCTCCGTTGCTCAACGAGTGGCTCAAAGAGAATAGCAGCATGACTGCAGAGCTGATTCTTATTGACCGCTTTGTCGATATTATCGAGGAAGGTTTTGACCTGGCTCTGCGTATTGGGCACTTGGCTGATAGTGGCTTGGTAGCAAGGCATGTGGGCAGCATCCCTTATATATTTTGCGCTAGTCCAGAGCTCATTGCCAAACGAGGAACACCGGACCATCCTGAGCAACTATCAGATTGGCCTACTATCGGTTTTTTCCAAGCCAGCGATATGTGGCCCTTTGAGATAGAAGGACAAATTCGGGAGCAACGCATCCGCCCAGCAATGGTCACTAATCAGGTCAGTACTGTTTTGACCGCAGCCCGTGACGGGCTCGGTATTTGCAGGGTTTTGAATTATCAGGCGCAAGAAGACTTGGAGCGTGGAACTCTGGTACCGATTTTAACTAACTACCAGACGTCGCCTATGCCCGTTCAGTTTGTATTTCCACACAGTCGTTTGCTTTCCGCGCGCGTGAGACATTTCTTGGATTCCGTGGCGGGCCCGCTAAAAGAGCGCATCGCGTCGTTGCCTCGGTTTCAGACCAAATAGATAACGCCTGCCTGGCAAGGCGTTAAGTTGTTCACGACTGAAGCCAGCCGGAAAGATATCAAATCACTTAATTTCATAACGCTTGATGTAAATTTCTTGACATTAAAAGCCCAGTTGCGTAATGATTGTTATTGTAGTGATTGCTACATAATTAAAGGACGCTTCGCCGCACTGTCGCGGAGTCTGCATCTTTTTACTTTTTTAACAATTAGTGGAGAAATTTACATGACTACCATCGGTATTATTGGTGCAGGCGAAGTCGGCAGCGAGCTCGCAAAGAAAGCTATTGAGAGTGGGTATAGGGTTGTTTTGGCCAATTCACGGGGGCCCGAAACATTGGCTTTTCTCATACATGAGCTGGGTCCTGCAGCTCGTGCCGCGACCGCAGCGGAAGCAGCTGCCGCGGGCGATGTGGTCATTATAGCGGTACCCTTAAAACTGAAAAATAATATGCCCGTGGCCGAGCTCGCAGGAAAAATCGTTCTGGATACCAATAACTACATGGCGTGGCGTGATGGTAATTATCCTGTAGTTGATTCGGGAGAAAAAACAATACACGAAATACGGCAGGAACAGCTACCAACTTCTATGGTAGCGACTGCTTTCACTCAAATCAAAGCACCACGGATTCCTCTTTCGGCAAGCCCGTCCGGTACTCCCAACCGTCATGCCTTAGCGGTAGCCAGCGACTTCCCCGAGGCGCTTGAATTCGTCACGCGCCTGTACGACCAGTTTGGTTTTGATACTGCATACGGTGGCCCGCTTAGCGAGTCGTGGCGGTTCGGCCCCGGACAACCTGCATGGAATGCGCACGCGCATCAGACAAAGGCTGAGCTGGAACAGAATCTCGCCAACGCACAACGAATCACCTTACTATAGCGGCTATACTTGAGTGCCTGGCATGGTAAAGTATGATAGAGCAAATATTCTAAGCTAGCCGTAATGACAGCCAAAATTAAAAGGACGCATATATTTGCGTTAGTACTTGCAACCCTATGTGCGGCCCATTCACAACGGGTCCAATCGAAAGAAAGCCTGTTACAGGAAACCGCTCGACAAGTAGAAGTACAGCTTGAAGCCCGTGTGGGTTTGGCTGTCTACGACACTGAAAGCGGATCCAGTTGGTATTACAACGCCGACAAGCGGTTTCCAATGACCAGCACTTTTAAGGTTCTGGCGTGCGGGATGCTGCTTGCAAAAAATGATGATGGCATAGAGGATATAAATCGGTTGGTGCTAATAGAGCAGTCAGATCTTGTCAGTTACTCGCCGGTGACCGAAAACTGGCTAGGCAAGGAAGTGTCCTTATATCAGCTGTGTGACGCTACCATGCGAACAAGCGATAATACGGCCGCCAATAAGGTACTGGAGGCGCTTGGTGGCCCCGCTGCGGTCACCGCATTTATCCGCTCCATTGGCGACGACATCACGCGTCTGGACCGATGGGAAACCAACCTCAATCAAGCTACGCCCGGCGATGTGCGGGATACCACTACTCCAGCGGCAATGGCCACGTCTTTAAAACAACTGCTATTAGGAGACCTTTTATCATCGTCCGCTAAAGAGACATTGGCGGGATGGTTGGTGAGTAATGAAGTTGGAGGTCCTCTGTTGCGCTCAGGCCTCCCAGAAGATTGGATAATAGGTGATAGGACGGGCGCTGGAGGGCACGGTTCGCGAGGCGTCGTGGCAGTAATATGGCCTACTCAACGAGCCCCAGCGATTGCCTCTGTATACATCACACAGACCGAGGCCTCAATCGAGCAGCGTAACGCGGCAATCGCCAGTATTGGCAAAGCTCTCGCAGCAACGGTGCGTAACGGTGATGGTGACTAGCCGAGGATTAACAATAGCCAAGCTTAACTTTCACGCTAAAAAGATTTAGTTAAAGCGATGACTACCAAGTCTAGTCCATCATTCGGCCCTCTTATTTTGGCATTCGAATAATGAATGTACGATAGAGTAATCCGTTCCAACGAGCGGGCCGAGAACTGCCAGCTGATGCCGATTCGGTCTTCAAACTGAAATCTAGTAGATAGATTTCGCCCATTAATCGTGTACCGCTCTAAATAGCTCACTCCGATGCCAGCTTCAAAAAAAAGAGGCCGGACCCCTTGCGAAAGCTGCCAAGCGAGCACAGGGCTCACGGTTAGTGCATGAATATTATCGGAATAATTGCTTGAATCGTGCCATTTGTTTATAGCACCTTCAACATGAAGTGTTGGCTGTTTCAGCCAAGCCCAATTTCTCAAAGGCCCCGACGAAACATCCACCCATCGGTAGCCTATTCTGGTTCCTTGTATCTGATCGGGGGAGTATGCGCCCGCCACGTGTACTTCATGAGCCTTCGCCGAACTCAAAGGGACCGACGCTGTTAACGCCACCACAATTGAGATGCAGATGCTTGTTATTTTGTACCTAAATGTCATCATGGATATTGCCTTGAGTGGACACTCGAACCTGTGAACAGGTCCGAGCGCACTTGATGTTTTCTCTTTAAAGCTGGGCGAAGCTCACTGTGTCCGGCGGTCCTGCCAGAGCCCGGTAGAGATCAACCATTGCTACTACTTGTGCCGTACGGCTTTGTGCAGCAGCCTCCCTGGCTGCTGCAAGCTCCTGCTCAGCATTTAACACTTCGAAGTAAGCAATCAAGCCGTTTTCATGGCGGGTCCTCGCCAGCGTTGTAGCCTGATGAGCCAGCGCCTCGGCTTGAACCAAAAGCTGGAGTTGTTGCTGGATTTGGCTGTACTGAACTATTCGGTTCTCTACTTCTTCCAGCGCGTTTAATATGGTTTGCTGGTATCCGGCGAGTGACGCACGGCTTTGTGCATCGGCCGCTTCAATGCGTGCTCGTACCTGACCATGGTCCAGAAAAGCCCAGTCCACCCCTAAAGCCGCGCTTCGATATTCCGCCGGAGCAGAAAACAGATCACTTGTACTGCTTGCAGATGAACCTATTAACCCACCCAGCGTGAAACGCGGGAAGAGATCAGCGGTTGCGACGCCAATCCGCGCTGTAGCTGCCGCCAGTCGTTGCTCTGCAGCCAATACATCAGGTCGACGACGCAACAGTTCGCCAGGACTGTCCACCGGAATAACAGGGACAGTGAGGGGTAGCGACTGCGGTTCGCTCAATATTTCGACAAGAGCCCCCGGCTGTTGCCCGGTTAGTACTGCGATACGGTGCATTTCAACACGAATCGCAGCCCGTAACGAGGGCAGCGCTGCCCGTGACTGCTCATGCTGCGCCCGTGCACGCAAACGGTCGAAATCGGTTCCCCGACCCGCATCCACACTGGCACTGATAATACCCAGGGACGTCTCGTAGAGTGCGACGTTCTGGTTCGCTACATCATACTGAGCCTGCAGTCCCCGCAATCGAAAGTAACTGCTGGCAAGGTCGCCTACCATAGCTATTCGCATGGCCTCCAGGTCTGCCCCGGCCGCCTCGAGCTCGGCGGCATGGGCCTCACGGATTCGGCGCAACCGGCCAAACAAATCAAGCTCCCAACTCGCCACGATGCCAGCCTGATAAGTCTCCACGCTCGCCGGAGCACCAGTCGCGGCTCGTTCCAGATTCGAAGGCCGCGTCTCAGATGCAGTGGCCGTAGTAGTCACACTAGGCAGCTGGCTGCGTCTGGCACCCCCGAGCAGCGCATTGGCCTGTTCGTACCGTGCCAGCCCATCCATGAGCGTTCGGTTCGTCTGCAATGCCTGATAGACCAGCTGTTCTAGTAATGGGTCCTCAAAGCCCTGCCAAAAATGCTGCTGGGCAGAAAGGACGTCGCCAGACTCATGCTCAGCATGAAATGAAGCCTGCAGTCCCTCGGGGAGACCTGCTTCCTCCGGCTTGTAGTTCGGCCCCACAGTACAAGCAGACAGTATGCTCATGGCTAAAATACTGACGATGAATTTAGACATTATTACCTCCTCGCAAAGCCTTCATATCTTTTACTTCAGCGGCCGACTCGTGGCGTATCAGCGACGGGCTGCCACTCAGCTTGCGCAGTCCGACATAAAATACAGGAGTGAGGAACAACCCGAACAACGTCACGCCTAACATGCCTGCAAATACAGAGACGCCCAGTTCTTGGCGTACCTCCGCTCCAGCGCCAGTGGCCAGCATCAGGGGCGCCACAGCCGCAGTGAAGGTAATTGATGTCATAACGATAGGGCGTAAGCGTAAACGGCACGCTTCCAATGCAGCCTCCACAATACCCCGGCCCTGTATTTCAAGGTCGCGGGCAAATTCCACGATAAGGATTGCGTTCTTACAAGCAAGCGCTATGAGCACAACCAAACCCACTTGGACAAAAATATTGTTATCGCCGTCGGTCAGCCACACGCTCGCAAGTGCGGCCAGCAAGCACATCGGAACAATCAGGATAACTGCGAGCGGAAGCACCCAGCTTTCATACAGCGCAGCCAAAACGAGGTATACCATCAGAATTGCCAAGGGGAATACTAGCAACGCCGCGTTACCTTGCGTGGCCTGCTGGTAACTTAAGTCACTCCACTCAAATGACATGCCCCGAGGCAGAACTTGGTCGGCCACCTCTTGCAGTTTATCCATGGCCTGTGCCGAAGACAGTATGTGCGGCTCATACTCACCAAGGATATCCGCAGCCGGGTACCCGTTATAATGGATAACCGGATCTGGACCAAAGCTCTCGCGAATAGTTATCATTGAGCCAATAGGGACCATTTCACCGCGGTCATTACGCACTCTGAGACGGGAAATGTCGTCTACATTACCGCGGAATGACGCATCGGCCTGAGCGATTACCTGCCAGGTACGTCCAAACAGGTTGAAGTCATTAACGTAGGTCGAGCCCAGATAGGTTTGCAGCGTTTGAAAAATCTCGGTCAACGGAACGCCCTGCGACTTCGCTTTCAGTCTATCTACCTCAGCGACGAGCTGGGGTACGTTTGCCTGATAACTGCTAATTGGGAAGGTCAATCCCGGCGTATATGCGACTGCTCCCTGAAATTCGTTCACCACTTCCTGCAGCGCACCAAAACCAAGGCCCGCTCGGTCCTGAATAAATAACTGGTAACCCGAGCCACTGCCAAGCCCCTGGATAGCTGGTGGCAACATCGCAAAAGCCATTCCGTCCTGCAGTCCGGCCAGTCGCTGGTTAAGTTCGGCATTAATCTCGCGCGCACTTCTCTTACGTTCGTTGAACGGTTTTAAAGCAAAGAACACTACCCCGTTGTTCGAGGTATTAGTTTGCTGAAGTACATTAAAACCTGGGAAAGCGACCGAATGCGTAACGCCTTCAATATCCTTCGCAATGTCAGAAACTTCCTGTATGAATGCTTCAGTACGTTCCACCGAAGCACCTGATGGAAGTTGTGTTGCGGCTATCAGATACATTTTGTCCTGAATAGGAATAAAACCAGCCGGAACTGCACGGAACATTACGCCAGTTGCGACCAGCAATATCGCATAAATTAAAAAAACAGCGCCGCGACGGCCCAGTGAGCGTTCCACCACTCGTTGATAGCGCTCTGAGCTCGCTCCAAAGAACCGGTTAAACGGACGGAATATCCAGCCAAATAGACGATCAATGACTCGTGTTACACGATCGCGCGGCGCGTCTAGCGGACGTAGCAGCATAGCTGCCAGCGCCGGTGACAACGTTAACGAGTTGATGGTAGATATTATCGTGGAAATCGTGATGGTCACTGCAAATTGACGATAAAACTGGCCAGTGACGCCGGAAAGAAATGCCATCGGTATAAACACGGCACACAGCACCAGGCCAATCGCAATAATTGGCCCGGATACTTCGCGCATCGCTTGCCGCGCTGCGGCTAACGGTGCCAGGCCCCCTTCTATATTGCGCTCAACGTTTTCAACGACCACGATAGCATCATCAACCACAATGCCAATAGCAAGTACCAACCCAAATAAGGTCAAGCTATTGATCGAGTAGCCCAATACGTAAAGGGCGGCGAATGTTCCAACCACCGAAACGGGCACAGCAAGAAGGGGAATGAGCGCGGCACGCCAGTTTTGCAGGAAGAGAACAACCACCAGGACCACCAGCAATACAGCTTCCAGCAGCGTTTTGATTACCGCATTAATGGAGTCATTAACAAAAACAGTGGTGTCATAAACTGTTTCATATTCAACACCGTCCGGGAACTGGTCTGAAAGTTCCTCCATGATGGTTATAACTTCGTCCCGGATTTGCAGTGCATTTGCGCCTGGGGCTTCAAAGATGCCTATCGCGACGGCTTCCTGGCCGTTCAGCAGTGAGCGCAAGCTGTAATCGCCGGAGCCCAGTTCTAATCGGGCGACATCGGAGAGACGAACAATCTCGCCCGCTTCTCCAGTTTTGAGAATAATGTCGCCAAATTCCTCTATCGTACTTAGTCTTCCCTGGGCGTTAATCAATGTCAGAAACTCGCTCCCCGGCATGGGCTGAGCGCCCAATTGTCCGGCAGATACCTGAACATTCTGTTCACGCATGGCAGCTACTACATCGCCCGCACTCAGCCCAAGCGAAGCGATGCGGCCTGGGTCAAGCCAGGCGCGCATCGCGTAATTACCTCCACCAAACAATTGAGCATCGCCCACGCCCTGAATCCGAGCTAATTGATCGACTACGTGCAGGCGCGCATAGTTACGCAAGTATAGGGTGTCGTAGCGACCATCTGGAGATGTCAGATGCACTATCATAAGAAACGTAGGAGATTGCTTCTGCGTCGTAACGCCCTGACGGCGAACCTCTTCGGGTAAGCGCGCCAGTGCCTGACTTACACGGTTCTGCACGCGCACCGTAGCTTCTTCGGGATCCGTGCCGGGACGAAAGGTGACTATCATTTGCAGCACACCATCAGAGCTCGAGACCGACTTGTAATACATCATATCTTCGACGCTGTTGATAGCTTCTTCCAGCGGCGTTGCGACAGTTTCCGCAATCACCTGAGGGTTCGCGCCGGGATAGACAGTGCGAACCATTACAGACGGTGGGACTACGTCCGGGTACTCACTTACAGGCAGATTAGGTATGGATACCAACCCGACCGCGAAAATAATGATGGACAGCACCGAAGCAAAAATCGGCCTATCCAAAAAATATTGGGAAAAATTCATTGCATAAAATTCCTGAAGAACAACCGCTCAGTGTTAGGCGGTTGTTCGAGCTTTGTTATCGGGAACCATTTAAGGCGATTGCTGAATGCGCAGTGGTGATTTCACGCATGGCGACTTTCTGCGGTTCTACCCGCATGCCTGATGCGAAAATTTTCTGCGTGCCTCGGACGACGACGCGATCGGTGCTGTGTAATCCTGACTCGATTATCACTAAATCACCTACTACCCGGCCTGACGTCACTTCGCGATGTGAGACGCGATTGTCTTCATCTACTACATATACGTAGCGACGATCCTGATTAGTAAGTACCGCCTGGCGGCGTACTAGCACTGCTTGCTCCAGATTTGCTACCGGCATTTCCACCCGCGCGAACTGACCGGGTCTCAGCAAGCCGCCAGGGTTGTCGAGTACCGCACGGTGCTGTAACGTGCCTGTGCTGGCGTGGACAACATTACCCACGTAGTTCAGTGTTCCGGCATATGCTTGACTGTCAGCATCGCCCAGCACAATTCGTACAGGTGTGCCTTGAAATGAGTGAAAAAGCGTGTGGCTGTTTATAGACGCAGCTTCGTTACTATCGAAGTACACATACAGGGGGTGGACGGAAACGACTGTAGTCAGCAAGGTCTGATCTGCATTAGCCAAATTACCCTTGGTAACCTGTGCTCTGCCAACGCGCCCACTGACCGGTGCGGTGATACAGGTATACTGTAAATTAAGCTCAGCAGTTTCCAGTTCAGCTTCGGCAGCGCTGACACGAGCCCGAGCATTTGCCAGCGTGGCAATACGACGGTCATACTCTTCCTGAGAGATGGCCCGGCTTTCCAGAAGTTGCGCAGCCCGAAGAGTTTCGCTGTCAGCCAACGCTAACTCACTGTGTGCCTGCTCGAGCAGGGCTTTTGCTGAGCGAACACGAATCTGGTAAGGCCTTGGGTCTATTTGAAATAAAAGGTCGCCTGCTTTCACCCAGGCACCTTCTTCAAAGGTGACTTCTTCAATATAGCCGCTCACTCTAGGCCTAAGCTGTACGTGCTCTGGCGCTTCAAGGCGCCCATTAAATGTGTCCGTTACGGTTACCGACTCAACCAGTACCTCTGCTACTTCCACATGGGGTAAGGGCACTTCAGTGTGCGGCATTTCACTCTGAGCGTCGCAGCCAGACAGCACAACTGCCAGCAAACCCAAAATGATGGCCGTAGAAAAACTAAGAATTAAAGCTTTTCTCTCGCTAGGATTAGGCATTACTTTTAGCTCCAATTTTAAAAGGGTATAAACGACGGTGGCAAAATAAGCGCAATCGTCGGACCAGTATTACGATAAAGAGCTGGGCTAGAATGAGGTAGTTAGTTGCTGCACATTAATTGCCTAATCCTGTAAACATAGTGTTTTTTTATATAATAATGACGGGCGTGGATACTGGTTAACGAGCGTATAATGCTGGATTATAAAGGCGGAATATAAAGGCTACTTGTTGCGCCATTGCACATTTCTGCAACATGATTGCCTAATGCTGCATAAAAGCTAAGTGAGCGCTACTGAGAATGTGAGCCTAAGCGTATACTCGTCTGTGCAAAGTACAAATTACTCAGGAGGTTTGTGTATGTCCGCCACAAACAATTTATATCAGCGTTTAGTGCAGCTTGTGCAATCCGAGACGCCGGAGCCGGGGTTGCATGAAACTGGCATCAAAGATCTAATGCTAGGGCGCGCCGATGCGCCTGAAACTATTGGGCCCTGTGTATATAACCCAACGCTGGGGTTTATAGTGCAGGGCTCAAAGAATGTTCAGTTCGGCGACCGGGAGCTTATCTACGGCCCTCTTACTTATTTTGCCTGTAACGTTCAACTACCTGCCTATGGCCAGATACTTGAGGCCAGTAAAGAGAAGCCATTTCTTTCATTTGGAATCAAAATCGATCCGCAGGAGATAACTGATCTTGTACTAGAGTCAAAGATTCAAGCGGATTCCGAGAGCAGAGAGAGCCCAGAAGTTGGTTGCGGGATGTGCATGACTGAGATGGACGAGGGGCTTCAGACAGCCGTTATCAGACTACTCTCGCTATTAAAAACACCAGCCGACATTCCTGTTCTTGCGCCATTGGCCCGGCGGGAAATTATCTACCGGGCACTGCACGGCTCTTTGGGCTCAAGCATTCGTAAATTTGCCGTCAAAGACTCTCAGTCGCATCGCGTTTCACGAGTTATTAATACGTTGAATCGCAGCTACAATGAACCGTTGCGTATTGCTGAGCTCGCCGAGGAAGTCAATATGAGTGAATCGTCTCTGTTTCACACATTTAAGAAGATTACGCGCATGTCCCCCCTTCAGTTTCAAAAGAAACTGCGCCTTCATGAAGCCAGGCGTTTGATGCTAAGCGAAGGGCTGGATGCGGCTTCCGCTGGCTACCGAGTGGGTTACCAAAGCCCGTCTCAATTCAGTCGTGAATACAGCCGCCTATTTGGTTCACCACCCCGAGAGGATGTGAGTAAGCTCAGAGGCACCCATGTCAGAAGCACTGCTCAAATGGCAGTAGATACACTCTGATGAATTGCTTGCTGACTTATCT
>Ga0079223_10000800_pt1 | contig 17386 bp, 15 predicted proteins | sample Stecom2011_FD_75072 | JGI IMG/M metagenome (GOLD analysis project Ga0079223, IMG submission 75072) | Agricultural soil microbial communities from Utah to study Nitrogen management - Steer compost 2011 | ecosystem: Environmental > Terrestrial > Soil > Agricultural land | place: USA: Utah... | reverse complement strand
TTATATTTTAAAATAATTTTTTTAATTTGCACTTTATCTATTTTCTCCATTATGCTCTTGTGGCAAAAAAATAAAAGCTAGGTTTATCCCAAGCTCCTACTCTTTGTTTACGTTAAGTTAAATATAACTTCTTAAACCTGCATATGGTAATTTTGACAAAACAAAAATCGCTTATCCTACCAAACGGTCTCATCGTTTTTTATATACTTCCCCACGGGGAGCAATCTCAATAACACTAATCATAAAATGACTATCGTCTTTACTAAAAATGATTCTATAACTACCTACTCTTAATCTATAACCTTCGGGATTTCCTTGGAGTTTTTTTACATCTCCAAATGGGAGTTGATTTATTGCATTGATTATTCTGACCTGGGTATTTCGCCCTAACTTTTTTAAAGTATTTTAATCAACTCTTTTCATACTTAATTTTGTATTTCATCTTCATTAATCCCAAGTTCTTTAAGGAGTTTGTCCTGGTCAATAAATTCACCTTTTGCTTTTACTTCTTCCAACCGGTCTCGTTCCCCTTCTGTTATATATTCAGATTCATATTCTTTAATTTCATTCCACTTCTTCTCACTTTCTTTAAACTTTAAAAACTCCGCCATTTCAATAAGGGTTTTTATATTTTCTGGTTCTAATTCATTATTTAAAACCTGTTTAATTTTTTGCGCTAGGGTCATTGGTATCCCTCCCCTAAATAAATTCTTCGATAACCTGTTCAATCTTCCACAGTCGAGCAGTTCTTCTAAATCCGGTTTTCTATTATTTATAAGATATTCGGCACGCGTAAGCAATCTTTATTTCCTTTTTAAGACAATTCATTAAAAGCTGAAAAACAAATCCGCTGATATCCCCTGAACTTCAACACAAATAATTTAGGTGCATTAATATTATCTTCTTTAACTATTATGGTCCTAGAATAAAATTTGAGTTCCCAATGTCACACTCAATTGCTGGCCCAGAAAAGTCGTTTCCGAATATTTCTCCCCGAAATTTCCATTTACCGTAAAGTCCACGGTGAGATCGGTCAAGGCCGGACTATAGCTCAGACCGGTGGAAAGGACCGCCGAGTTATCCACTAGATTCATGATTCCGTTCAGGTTCAAGGTAAAATCGGAACGGATAAACTTGCTAATTGAAGTAAAGAAAGCCAGGTAGTATCGACTCATCATATAAGGTTCATAATTGTCCTTCATAAAGAAATACTTTTCTTCTGAAGAAGCGGCTTTGTATCTTTCAAAGATATTCTCGTCATAACCGGCATGGTTATAATAAAACTCACCGGTCACACTGATCCGGTCATTGATCTCTCCATGGTTAAAGTATTTGGTGAATCCCGCGCTAATCTGCGGAATCCACTCTTCTTCCTCCATCAAACCACCCAGGTTCTCCGGGTCCAACCTTTGGCCGGTAGACAGGCTCATTTCCCCTCTGAGATCCAGATCAAATAATCTGCCGGAGATATCAAAGCCATAAACTGGTTCCGCATCTTTCTTTATCCATACGGAGAAAGCCATTTCCGTCCCGCCGACTAAAAACTCATATTTCCCGGCAAAAGAAAGGTCGTGGACGGCTTTTGCGTTATCCATTCCCACAAAGGCATAGATATTCTTGGCTGCGCCAAAAGGAAGATGAATCTTAGTCCCGTAAGTTCCTTCCCGGGTCTTCTCCAGATCAGAAAAGTCCTTCTTTTCAATATTAATCAGATCCGTGGGGTTCCAAAAATAACTTCTCCCCCACTTTAGAACCTGTTTTCCCGTGCGGAAATACACCCGCTTCTCCCAGTTTGTATCGATAAAGAATTCTTTGAGCCGAAAATCCGTGTTTTGTAAGGAGCTGCTTGATTCGGTTTCGTCTCCCGGCGCCAGGGAACTCTCATCTTTTCCGGCGGGATAGTAATCAACCCCAAAGTCTAAGAAGCTCTTGATCCCGTCCTTCAAACGAATATCCACAAAAAAATCCGCGGTGAGCAGGTTTTCCAGTCCATGCTCCTCTTGATCCCGACCAAACCAATTATTAGAGGAAGAGTAAAGTGAATAGGTCATAGCGCTGGCCGCCTGACCCGTAACTTCTACCCTTTTGGTATTCAGTTCCGCGCCGACATCCGTACTGACCACTGTTGCTTCCTCGACCAGAAAGTCGTCGTCAGAGAAGAAATCTTCTTCAGCAAAGGGGTTATTTTCGACAAAAGGATCATCTTCGGCCAAACAAATTCGGTCCGCCGCAAGTAAGATTCCGGAGCAAAGGGCTATTACCCACAAGAAACAAATATATTTCTTCATTAATTATCCCTCTACTTACTCAAATTTTCCAGATAGGTCTTGGTAAAGACATGATCGTCAATCTTTTGCAAGGAGATATTCTCGATCTCCACCACTGCTTTATTGCCTTTTTCAAACTCATCCACAAACATGGCCTTCACCCACATGAATTTTCCGTCTATTCTGGTGTATTTAAGGTAGTATGCAGACTCCATCAGCGTGGCGCTCAAGGAATAGCTCTCTGTCTTTAAAGGTAAAAAATTATCCTTTCTCACCCAGAATACTACCTTCGGGTACGACACATCTTCAGTTTTTGCAGTGAGTTCAAATTGATAGACCGGGATCTTCCCAAGCATGGTTTCGGTGATGATTTCTTGTCCAGCCTCATCAAGAGTTGGTTCATATAATTCGGTCAGTTTCTTATTCTCAAAATCTCCTCCTGTGGCGTTTGTCCCAGCTATACTCTCATCCCGGTTGATATGTTGAAAGGTTCTGGTATTCCTCCGGTACATCCAGAAATTATCGTCTTGCTTCAGATAGCCGTTGCCTTTCTCTACGTCTGGTGCGGTCATAATGATTAAAAACGCGTCATCCCGGTCTCGCAGATAATAAATAGATTCATAAACCTTGACCCCTTCGCCGGTTTTTTGTTGGGTGATCTTGACCTTTGCCGTGCCGTCTGAATTCAAATCCATCAATTCGTCAATCTCCGCCAGTATGTCCCCAACTCTCGGCGCCGCTGAGGTCAGACCTGTAATCAAAAAAAGCGAAAAAAACAAGACACAAATAAAGCCGACAGTTCGATTAATCAAGCCACATTCCCCCTTAAAATCTGTCTCTATCCAGGCAAACCTCAGTATGCTCCGGGCTATGTCTTAAACATGCAAACTCACGGTTCCTTATCCGTCAACGGCTTTCCGTCCGGACCCCGCGCCAAAACATTGCAGATTATTGAAGTTTCCCACTTATTCGTAATGTCTCAAGGCCTCTACAGCCGAGAGGTTTGCCGCGCGTTTCGCCGGAAAATAAGCGGTGATTCCGGCAATCAACATGATGAAGACAAAATTAATACCGATCCCGGCCGGAGATAATTTAAAGAATAAGCGCCCGTCCTTTAAGATCATACTCAAAGCGCTGGTTGACTTAAATGTAATGCAGCCTAAGACTTTGATCACCCCGATCCCCAGGACTATACCGCTCAGACAAGAGATGGCTGTCAAAAAGAGTGTTTCCAGGATAAACATCATGCGCACGTCTTTCTTTTGCATGCCGATCGCCCGGACGGTCCCGATTTCCCGGGTCCGCTCCTTAACCGTCATCCGTAAGGTATTGATTACTCCGATTAAAATAATAAAGAAAAGGACAACAACTGCGTTCAATGTCAAAAGGTTCAGCGCTCCTTCAAGCTTCAGGAGATCACTGGCCCCTTCGTACATGGTAATCACATTGTACCTAGTCTGATCGGATTTAATCTTTCTCTCTTCTTTATAGGTCTTTTGAAGTTCCCGACTGTCTTTACTACGGTCCAGCAACTTCCATTCTGTCGCCAAAACGCTGTACAGGTCTTCGTCCGGACTGAGGAAGACCCAGTTTTCCTCCGGCAAATAGACAGTAAGCAGCTCATGCAGGCGTTCTTCATTTCCTAAAATTACATCTTCACCTAATGCCGTTTCTGAAGTGTAAACTGCGTCTATTTTAAAGGTTTCCGTCTGATTTCCCCGGTGTTTTGTCTGATAGGAGAAGAGCAACTCATCGCCGGCGGTCAGATGCAGCCGTTCAGCCAGACTCTTGCTGACCATTACTCCCTTTTTACCCCAGGCCTCTTCCTCATCACCAGCTAAGATCGTGAGGTGTGCCCTTAGAACCTCCTTAGCCTGGTCGTTTTCTTTAAAGGCCAAGAGATGGCTGGCGACGGTTTCATTCGCCCTCCCTCGGACAGCGATCAAATCCGGCTGAAGTTGCTCGTGGAGTAAATCCGCATAATGGGTCGCTGTTTTAAGCGGGTCGCGTAGAGTCAATTGCAGGCTGGCTGATTCCCAAGGTTTATACCCCAGGAGTTCCTTGACTTTACTGCCCTCCATAAACAAGACGAAATTCATAAAGGTGTTACTGGCCTTGGCTACGGCGATCACCGTGAGTTTTGCCGCTTGAATCTGCCCGGTCATCATTGGGATCCGTATTCTGACTACATCATGGAGTTTTACATTCAAGGATTTGGCCATATCCTCTGAGATAATGATGGGGTATTCATACTCCTCACTGAAAAAATCCTCAAAATCCCCGTCAATCAAAGTAAAAAAGTCGTTGAAAAAAAATTCCTTTTCATCTTCATCGATAGTGATCCCAACCACCACCACGTTGTCGGATTCACCATTGCCTACGGCCCTCCCCATCATGCCCAAATTCTCATTAATGTCAATTAAGTCTTCGGGCTTTACAGTCTCTTCAATAATTCGGACGATCCGTTCCTGATCGCGAATCATCGTAAAATAACTATTGCCCGGTCTGGCCTCTATAACCAAATGCCCAAAAGCATAAGATACAACTTCATTGATTAAGACATCAACCAATCCATGAGAAAAGGCGTTAGCGATCACCAAAATCATCATACCAAACGCAATACAGATCCCAAGGAAGAGGTGGCGTCTTTTTTGCCGCAGTAAATTTCTCAGACTTAATCTGGATATCAGACCCATTCTCTCACCCCCATTTTACTCCCGAACAATGGCGTCGAGCGGTACAATCCTACCGACCACCCGCAACGGATACAGTACCGAAAAGAAAGTCACTACCGCCAACTCAACCAAGCCCAGAAGTAAATCGGACAGGGTAAAAGTCGGACTCAAGGTTTCCCCCCCATACACCAATTGCAGAATCTCATTGGTAGTGGAGATCCCGGCGGACCGCACCAGATAAATAACTACTATTCCCAGGATAATCCCCAATCCGCCAAAAAAGAAGGATAAGACAGCGGTCTCTGAAACAAACATCCTGCGAATAAAGGCCTTTCTGGCGCCGATCGCCCTCATCATCGCCAGCTCGGAAGTACGCTCCAACGCGGTCATACTCAGGGTATTCATAATGACAATCACGGCCACAAAAAAGATAAACATAATAAACAGGTTTAAAGCGGTCTTAATGAATACAGCCATGCTCCCGATGACGCCGACCGCGTCTTTCCAACTGATTGCCTTGACATTGAGGTGATTTTCTTGAAAAATTCTATTCAACCGTTTTACCGCCTCTTGCTGCGACACTTCCTTTGTTAGTCTAATAAAAGCCAAATTGTATGAACCCTCGTCCAGGTTATAACTAAGGGTCTCCCCAGCGGTTTCTTCCTGTAGCTCTTCGAGAGTAATACTCTCCTCAGTGACCACATCAGCAAAGAGCTCGCCGGTGGAAAAAAGCTCCTCCAGATCATCTGTGGCGAGTAGGGCCTCTTCTTCCGGAGAGAGCTCGACTGCGCTATCGGCGCCGGTAACATAGTGATGGGCTTCGCGGAAAGACTCAATATCCACCAGACAATACATACCCCAGATCTTATTTAAGGCTTTATACTTCATGATTCCGGTAACCGGGACTCGAATATCCATCGTGGAATTAGAGACACTGGCCCCCATAAAAACCACATCGTTCCGCACATCTAAGTTTACCAGATCTTCCTTTGCATCCTCCGGGAGCTTACTTTCATCCAGTTCTCCACCTTGGGGAACCACCCAGTATTCTACAAAATCATATAAGGGTTTTCTGGCTTCCTCGGAGATCAGCGCCCCTCGTTCTCCCCGCTGAAAAATTCTGCCTTCCGTGATTGTCATGCTTTCCGGAAACATCTTTTTGTAGCGGTCAATATCAACACCTAATAGATAAATAGATCCCATCTCTGAGCGGTCGTTCAAAACATAAACCATTCCGGAGGTAGCCGGAAGATAATCGGTAATCATCTCCTCTTTATCCAAAACTTCTCTGACCGCCTCGTAGTTTTTGATCACTTTCAACGGTTTGCCGCTCATCATATCAAGGAGAACATTCTCTTTTTCCTGTTCATCCGAGATAATCACTATGTCTCCGGTGAAAAGATCCACTATATTTTCGGTCATTCCCTTTTCCATTCCGGAGATCATCCCGTTTCCCACAGTCATTAAGCACGCGCCGATAAACAGGATAATCCCGATCACCAGGCTTTTGCCTTTATGCCGCCAAATGTTTCTCCAGACGATCCTAAAAGTTAATCCCATGCCGCTCACTCCTGTCCCACAAACATACCGTCTCTAATCTGGACAATACTCTTGGCGTATTTAAGCACTTCCGGGTCATGGGTGGAAAAGATAAAAGTTGTTTTTTCCAACTCATTCAAATCCCTCATCAGTTTTAAAATCGCTTCACTGGTTTCTGAGTCCAGATTAGCGGTGGGTTCATCCGCCAGAATTATATCAGGAGCGCCGACCAAGGCCCGGGCTATGGCCACCCGCTGTCTCTGCCCGCCGGACAATTCCGCCGGTTTATGGTCGATGTAATCAAGCAACCCGACCGCCTCGATTAATTTTTCCACCCTTGTGTTTATCTCGGCTTTCTTTTCAACTTTCCTCAGCAGTAAAGGGAATTCCACATTTTCCCTGACATTAAGCACAGGAATTAAGTTAAAAGACTGAAAAATGAAACCTATTTTATGCAGCCTTAAATCTGTAACCTGTTTATCGTTAAGTTCGCTGATTTCCTGGTCGTGAATTTTCACCTGCCCTGAGGTAGGTTGATCAATACACCCGATGATATTCAGAAGTGTCGTCTTTCCGCTTCCGGAAGGCCCGACAATGGATAAAAAAGCCCCCTCTTCCACGAGAAAATCCACCCCGCGCAGTGCGTGCACAGTGGTTTTCCCTAATGGATAATCCTTCTTTAATCCCTGAACTTCTATGACATTCATTCTAGCCGATCCCCCTTTATTAGTAATTAAATATATAAATCTTTACATATCAACAAAATACTCCCTCTTGCTGATTCGGTTAGAAAAAGGGTTATTGGAAAACCATCACGCTTCGTCCATAAGGCCATAACCCTTTTAAAGAAAATGGCGCGCCGCCAAATAAAAAACCAAAACTGTAAAAAAAATAGCATATTAATGGTATAAAAAACTATTCTCTATTTTAAAAATTTAACCTCTTTTGAAACCGATATTTTTTACTTTTCTATCTCTTCCTTTTAGATTCCCGGACCGCCCAAGCATTTCAAACAAATACTCTCTGGTATAAATCATACTAAATCAAATCTAAGCCTAGAAAAATTATTACTATTAACCTTCTTATCCACTAATAATCGAAGATACCTACTGAATTAATCTAGTCGGCCGGGATTTCATTCTATTTTGCACTCAATCACTCAGGGAGATATTTATTAACAAACTCTTTCCTGGCCATTTTTGTGACTCCTTTTATAAAATCAGATTTGGCTAAGGTGTAACCATCTCTGTCATGTTCGTATTCTTCCTTTAACTTTAGTTTTAGTTTTCCATATTCATCAGCCACTTCAGGATGGGATATAAGATAGTCCCTGAAATACAACTCGTCCCAATCCCCACTATACCTAAGATGAAGATGATAGGTCTGCCCCTTGAATCCTTCCGGTGTGTAACCCTTCATAAACATGGCATGCGGCGGCGGATTTTCCGGTTGCGGGCTGTATAAATATCCAGTTGATTCTAACTTTGCAATTAATTCTTCAACATCAGTATCGTCTTTTATCTCAAGCAAAATATCTATCGTCGGCTTTGCCGGTAAATTAGGTATTGAGGTACTCCCATAGTGGCTTATCTTCACAATGTCATCAATCCCAATAACCTGTTTTAGTAGTGATTTTTCACTGTCATACTTCTCTTTCCAAGTCACATCATGTTCACTGATGATAATCGGGAATAACCCCCAGAGTTCTTCGTTTGTCATTTCTTCTAAGGATTTTGTCATCAGCTAAATTATTCCTCCTCTCTGCAAGGTCCTCCTCCAAGTCAAGATGAGAGGTCGAAGGTCTAGTGTTAGCCAAAGATAGTTAATATTTTTTTGAACTAATTAATAATAAAAGACTTAATCACTGTCTCAAAATCAGCATAGTAACGCTCAAACTGATCGTGCATGGCTGTGTATTGCAGAAAATATGCTTTATTATGCGTAACCGTCCAGACTTGAGCCTGTTTAACCTGTTGTTCCTGGGGTTTAAATGTAGAAACCATTAAGTACCCCGGGTTCTTACTTAGAGTTATCTTTTCCTTTTTCTCGATTTTCAAATTAGGAATAGACTCCTTAGTGTTGGCAATAGACTGGTCGGTGAATTCCTCTAGATTCATCGGTTGCTGCGCTAAATCGACTACCATCACCACAATATTTTCTCTAAACTCATCTTGGCCGCCGGCTAACGGTGATATAAAAGCAAAAGCCAATCCCTGAATGTCCTCTCTGACTGTCCAGGCCTTCGGGTATTTCATTTCCAGACCATATTCTACATTATTGTAGTTCAAGAAAGAGGAGCCGACCGCCGTATTTTTTGTGGCGCTAAAAACCGCCCTATAAGAAGTTGACTCTAACAATAAACAACAAACCATTAAAATCAACGCTAAAAAAGAACTTCTACAGATCTTTCCATGAGACATCATCCTCTAACCTCCTGATAAATAACGTAATAATTCCAATATCTAACATGATGTGTAATTTGTTAATCAAAATTGCTGTCAGATATTATCACTTTATGCGCACTATAGTTTCCATCTCATAGGATTCATTATCTTCAAGAACCTTTTGGGCAAAGATGATCATATGCTCTTTCGTTATTCCCGCCAATGTTTGTCGCTTCTTCACGTTACTTCACCCTTTGATTTCAGGCTATTTCTTGTGCTTTATTCCATTTTTGCCAAAGTTTGTATTTCTATTCCACAAATAGTCCGGGTATACTTGCTGCTTTAAAAAACGGCACTAATATAGCGTTATGCGGCATGCATCGTTTGGGGTCACCTCATCCTTTAAGTCGCGGATACTATTTCTTGTGTAGATACTGTTTTATAACACAACTCTCCTTCTACCGTTTTGTCCCCATCTAATGCTCATCATGTCATAATTCTGCTCAGCCAAAATTCCCCCCAATCCGATTATAAACCTGATCTGGACGCCACTTAATTTCTTTTCCGTAGATCATCCTTTTCAGCCTTTTTGTTTCGGTAAACCCATTATCCCTGTAAAAATCCATACCGACGGTATTTTCAATAGGAAGAGTACCTTTTTTGCTAAACCACGCCCGCAACTTCAAAAGCGCAATCCCTGCCTCCTCATGATCGGCGATGATCAAACCCTCCCCCAGCTCGGGCAAGTAAACACCTTCAATCTTCCGGTCTTTCCGATATATATAACCGGTATCCAGATAATCCAGTAACAGCGTCCTCCGTTCTTCCCCGGTAGCTGCCTGATCCATGGAGAGTATTTCTTCTTTGTCTGCTGGTGTAGGACGGATAATGTTTTCCGCAGAAACCTGCGCCAATTCTCCAACCCCTTCAAAAAAAGCATATTCCATCTCTTCACTGAATCCGGCCTGCTTATACAAGGAGTAACCAAGCTCCGTAGCAATCAGAAAAATGGTCTTCTGTCCATGCTCTGTCAGATAAGCGCACAAATAATCCACCAACGCCCCACCGATACCCTTCTTTCTGTGCTTTTCACTGACAATAATATGCGCCAACCACCCGGTATCGTTATAGGAAATCGCGGCGCCCACACCAACTAATTCCCCTGTGCACACGGCTTTTACCGGGTAACAAAAAGGCTTCTTAATATAGTATGTAAAGGCCTCGACAATTCCCGGCCACCCAACCGGCTGCAACTCCCGAATCTTTTCCAGATCGTTCACACTTATTGTCTTGATGACCATTCTTCTCACCTCATCACTTCTTCTAGCTCTCAGCTCTCACCCGGCCAATACCTAGCATACTAATCAAAACACCTTTATACCCTTTTCCCAGAGAAATAAGGATGAATCATAGATCATCAACCGGCGCCTCATGTTCTACCCAATTCAATTCGGAATCCAATAAAAACTGATTTGGCCAATCAAGGTTTTTTTCGTCCACCCCCGCGTAATCTAGGATGCCATGGCAAAACTCTTCAACAATAGCGAGTGTATGCCCGGTCATAAGCTGTATTATCGCTTGTTCAAAGCCGCCTGGCTTATCCTGGGCTTGTCCCAGAACACTCAATAACCATTTGTGGTATGGATATAACATATTGTTTTCATTCAGAACCAATCTGGAGGAGAACAAGACTAGCTTTTGAATGGAGAGGTAGATCAGGTATTGATTCTGCTTTTTTATCCCTTCACCATAGAACCATTTCCAGGCTAAAAGCTGGGAGGCAAATCTTTTTCTCCGCACCGCTTTCTCCTGAACCGGAAATTTTACGATTTCCTCTAGGATCTGTTCTAGATTAGTTATTTTAGAAAACAAAATAATGCTATCCTGAAAAGCATACCGCGCCGGATCACTGCCTCGATCAATGAGGGTATTAAGAAATTTCCTGTTAATTACTTTACAGTCTATGTACCCTCCGGGATAATCACAAATATCCCGGAGGCTGAAGGCCAGATTATTATCTTTTTTCTTTTTTTTATACTCCAACTCATCCACAATGATGATTAAATCAATATCCGACGCGGGAGTGGCAAAACCATGTGCAATGGACCCTCCCAACAGGATGGCGGAGACTGTCGGTTCCTCTTTATAAAGCTGGCAAAATTTTTCTATGGCTTTTCTGTGATGGTCTTCCATTCCTCCACTCCCAATCGGCTCTTGTTATCTTCTACTTCATGGGTCTTTTGTCTTACCGAAAAACCTAAAGAACTAAATATTAAGTCTTAGTCTATCTTCTGTACCTCTAATTTTCGGCCTACTAGAGATTTTTGCAAAATAGTCAAAATAGCAATTGTCCTTCCATCACCGTCACTGCTTTTCCTGAGATTAAAACTCGCTCTCCGGTGATTTGTAGCTTTAGGAGCCCTCCCCGTTTCGAGGCTTGGTAAGCGATGAGCTTATCCTTATGTAATTTTTTTCGCCAATATGGTCCCAGGCAGCAATGGGCCGAACCAGTCACCGGGTCCTCAAAAACTCCAACCTCCGGAGCGAAGAAACGCGAAATAAAATCATATTCTTTCGCCTCCACCTTTGCTCTCGCCGTGACGATTACACCCCGCATCGATATTTGCAACAACTTAGTATAATCCGGTTTTACCTTTCTAACCAGCTCTTCATCTTCAACCTCAATGAGATAATCAAAGATATTTTTCCCAACATAGAGAGGGTTCACTCTAATTGCGGTTAGCAGCTCCGCTGGCGCCTCAACCTCTTCTTCATATATAGCCGGAAAATCTAGCTGCACCCAGTCTCCAATTCTCCGCGCAGAAAGTAAACCGCTTTTTGTATAAAACTTTGCTTCTTGTTCTTTTCGGAGATATCCTCTTTCCCATAGTATGTGAGCACTGGCCAAAGTGGCATGTCCACAAAGGTCTATCTCAAAACTTGGTGTAAACCAGCGTAAGCTATACCCATCTCCCTGCGGAAGCAGAAAAGCTGTTTCCGAGAGGTTCATCTCTTTGGCCACATTTTGCAGCCACTTTTTATCTGCCGGTTTCCCCAGGACGCAGACTGCAGCAGGGTTTCCTGTGAAGGGCTCCGCCGTAAAGGCGTCAACTTGATAAATCCGCATATGGTAATTTTTCCACTCCAATCACTATTTTTTATATTCCCTTCCAAGGGTCTCCTCTCTCACTAGCGAGCCTTTAAGTCTTTGCTTGCTCGCCTCTGAAAAACTTTGCATTCTCTTAAAATCATCTAACGTAACCGTCTGATCAATTTCATCCAAAACCCAACCCTCAGGGCCACGAATAAACTTCCATAGTTCGGTAAATTGCTCGGCCTCATTAGGGCTTCCGGAAATCACTTTATTTGTTTGATCATTAATTATATAGTCAATCATTGAACCTTTAATATATACCCACATCATATCTTTGCTATCGTCTTTATAGTCTGCCACCTGCACTATCCTGGATTCAATTAAGTTTATATTCTGCAGAATATTCTTTCGATGCTGCTCAATCATAAAATCGGTTTGTGCTTTATGTTTTGAAAATAGTCTTTTGCTCATGTAATCCTTGGCAATTGTTTGATCGCGTTTCATCCAAGCTTCCTGCACTTTAAAATAGGCAATCTCAATATCATTTTTTATTTTGCTTAAATCCCACGAACGCTCGTTCTCTGAGATCCTGGCCAAAAGCATTCTTGCTTCCCGGTTTTTCTGGTTTAACTTGGCTGTAAGAATAGCAGAATAGATCAGAAGAAACGGCGCTAATATAATGCCAATAATCCCCCCACCGCCTCTGCTGCTTCCTCCTCCTCCTCCTCCTCCTCCTCCTCCGGCGCGAGCTAACGCTAATTGCGCGAAGACCATTACCAAAATTACAATTAAACAAAGAATCATCATTACCTTTCTTACCTTATTCTTTTTCACTTTAGTCCTCCTTTTTGCTATCAGTTATTTTTTAAACTGCACATCCTGGAAATAGTTGAGATTAATCTTTTTATTCTATTTTATTTTACTATTAATTATATCATATACAAAACAAATAAAACGCCCCAAGGGAGCGTTCGGCAAAAATTATTCAGACAAGTCCCATTTTCTGATTTCTCACTTAACCAGGGTCACATACCAAATGTAAAAACAGGTATGGGGGCTCCAATACTCAGTAGTCCGCCAATCCATGGTATATTGCATATCCATAAAGGGCATGTCATCTTCCAAAGCAATGAAACCGTTCATAATACCGCCGGGAATCAACCCCAAAAACCGCGAGTGCGGATAGGGGTTATTAATGCCCTCCCCACACATTAAGCAGGCGTTTTCCGTATTGCCGCCCATTGTCCATTCCACTTGATACCTGGCTACCTGTAAAAGACGGTCATCGGATAAAATCTCCCCGGCTCTCACCAGCCCTACGGCGTTCGAGAGCAAATGCGAGGTGGTCCCCTGGTTGAATAGAAGCTTAGACGGAGAAAAGAAGCGATATTTTAGTTCTCCGGCCAATGGGTGGTATTTTTCTGCTGTCATTTCCCGTGTATATAAACTAAAGGGAATAAGCACAAAAGGGTTGGTTTGAACCATCGGCAGAATATAGTCATGGCAGTATAATTCAATGGCCTGTCGGCATTTTGCCGCTAAATCCGCCTCCTTGCCCAATACCGGCAAAACCTCGCATAAAGCGATCAAGGGAATACCGGAATCCCTTTGCCCCCTGTAAAAATCCGTTTTTGTCGTATCACTGTACCAAAAACCCCGCACCTGATCTTGATGAAAAGAATACTCCTGTTCTTGTAGGCCAATCAAGGTTTGAACTTCCTGCTTTAGGCCAGCATAGTACTGGAGTTCGCCGGTGGTGTGATACATCTCTTTATAAGCCAATACAGCCCAGGCTGTTTCTTTTGTGGTTTTATTCTCCCGTTGTTTGATATAAGCAAAGGCCTTTTTTGCCGCGGAGAGGACCTGATGGGCATAGGCCAGATCCACCGGTTCAAACAGATCGGCGACCATCGCCTGTAAATAAATAAACTCCCATTGGACCACGGGGTTAAAAGTGATGTTAATAAACCGATCATCCGCGGTTCCCCGTTTATTATCTGTCCAGTGGTTGTCACTGTTGTCACCGTCCACTCCACCTGCGACATCATTCCAGACCATACCTTTTTCATCCTGCATCTTTAGAAAGTAAGCATTCCCCCACCGCAACTCGTTGAGGAGATCGCCTTCTTTTTTATCATATTCATTCCATTTCGGATTGAGGTTCCTTTTTATCTGGCAGATGGCTACCCCCAACAACATGGTGTGTTCCATCCATTTCCGTAGGTCTCCAGCATCATGCCAACCGCCTGTTGTATCCAGATGCCCTCCGGTTTCCCGGATGATGGCATCATCTAAGTGGCAGGCGCCGTGATAACCCGGGACCTCCTGTCCGCACCTTTGAATGTGGATATAATCATAGGCTTTGCGAAGAGTGCGTAGATAGAGATCCTCTCTGATTTGGAAAGGAACGGAGTTATATTCGTTATTAAGTGTTATAAGGTAGATACCGGGTTTCCTAAAATCAGAGAAATCCGCCACATAGTAAACACCCCAGACTGATTCCACCTTCTGGAGAGGTCCGCGATAGATGATGGCATTCTTTCTTGTATAAGGGCCGATCTCATTATAACCCATCTCATTAAGATCAACGATGGCAAATTCTCTGTAACTTATTTCAGTTTCAGTCCCGGTTGGACGAATCAGCGCCCGCTTTCCTTGCTCCTTCGGCCTAAATCCCAAATGGTTAACGAAGATCTTCATCGCGCAGCCCCTCTTTCTTAAGATATTTTGCAACTATTACCTTCTCCAGATTATTGCAGAGACCTTAGTCTGTCTCAAACCTCTAAATTTAGTGTATAACAAACAACCCTGACTGGTCTGGTCAGGGATTGCTGATCACTTCTCAAATTTTGCAATTATTTGTTGAGACTACGCTATCGTTGACTTTTTATTTTTGCCTGCAATTTCCGATAAAACAGGGCTGAAAGGAATTATGTGCTGACGTTTTTTTTCATAAATCTTTTTAATAATCAGCCGGTCGAGGTCAGCAGTGATCTTAGAAAAGCTCACTTCTCTGTGACAATTATTAACAAACTCAGTTAAAAAAATGTTTAAATCCTCTCTATTTAACGGCTCTTTTTCATTATAAAACAGACAACTATAAACTACCACAAAAAATCTGGCAACACTATGTAAAGCGAATTTCATTGGTAAAGAAAACGGCAATGCATATATATCATCTATATCTATTAGTGTGATTTTTACGGTTTCTGTGCAACAATCTATAAACATATTTCCTAATGTAGGATCTTGATGAATAAAATTATTTCCAATGATTTTTCCCCACATACCTCCAAGGACTTTTAAAACATCCCGATTACCACTTAAGCCGTTCATTTTCACATAGTCTTCCAAGTCAATTCCTTCGGCTTTCTCCATAAAGAACATACTATCATAGGTAAAAAAATTACGCTTAGTCGCTGAAAAAATGGGTTTGGCTGTCATAATACCGGCGTCTAGCAAACCAAGTGCGATCTTGATATTCCTGATCCCTTCGGGCCTTCTTTGTAGGTTGTTTTGTACTTTTTTACTTATTTTTTTATGAGCATAGACCTTCAAATAGCATTCCTTAGTTCCATAGTTCACTCTATAAACCTTAGCATTTCTGGCTCTCACAAAGTCAAAATCCTCTTCATGAAGGGACGCTTTATTTAGGAAAAAAAAGTCTAATACTTTTTGGCAGAACTCTTTATCCATAGGGTTAACATAATAATAATGTATCTTAGGAATATATTTTGCTAGATAAAAATCTATATTAATTCCTCCCTATTATTATTTTAGCACAATTAATGTTATACCTAAATATATCTAATTCTATCTTAGCTTCTCAAATCCTGCCCTCTTGCAGCGCCAGTTTTAAAGGTTCATGTAATTAAACATTAAACCTAAACAAAGTAACATCCCCGTCCCCCATGACGTAGTCCTTACCTTCCAACCGGACCATGCCCTTTTCCTTGGCTGCCGTATAGGAACCGCAGGACATTAAATCCTCATAACCGACAATTTCCGCCCGAATGAAGCCTCTTTCGATGTCGGAATGGATCTTTCCCGCCGCTTGTGGCGCTTTGGTCCCCTGTGTAATGGTCCAGGCCCGGACTTCGGGTTTCCCGGCAGTTAAAAAACTAATCAAGCCCAAAAGTTTATAGCTTTTCTTAATTAATTGGTCAAGACCGGATTCTTTAAGTCCCAGGTCTTCAAGGAACTCCTTCTTCTCCGCTTCCTCCAATTGCGCAATTTCTTCCTCAATCTTTGCAGAAATAATCATGATCTCCGCGCCCTCCGCTTTAGCCAAAGTTGTCAATTCCTGAACCAGCGGGTTATCTTGAACACCGTTCCCTAGGGCACCTTCCGCGACATTGGCGGCATAGATCACCGGTTTTTGCGTTAATAAAAACACCTGTTTAGCAATGGTTCTTTCTTCCACAGTAAAATCCAGAGCCCGTACGGGAAGAGAATTTTCCAAACCCTCCTTAATCTTTTCATAGACATCCATTTCCACCTGGTATTGATTTTTCATCTTAGGATCATGGGTTTTTAATAACTTGCCTGTCTTTTCAATTTTTTTATCGATCGTCTCCAGGTCGGCGAAGATCAATTCCAGGTTGATGGTTTCTACATCCCGAACCGGGCCGATGGAACCATCAACATGCACCACGTTCACATCTTCGAAACACCTGACCACATGAACTACGGCGTCCACCTCTCTGATATTGGCGAGAAATTTATTACCCAAACCCTCCCCGTGACTGGCGCCTTTTACCAATCCGGCAATGTCTACAAATTCAATCGCCGTATAAGTGATTTTCTCCGGGTTATACATCTGGGCCAGTTTTTCCAGGCGTTCATCGGGGACCGAGACAATTCCCACATTCGGCTCAATTGTGCAAAACGGATAATTGGCGCTCTCCGCCCCCGCCTTGGTTATAGCATTAAATAGTGTGCTTTTCCCAACATTCGGTAACCCTACTATTCCCAGTTTCAAACCTTTACGTCATCCCTTCATATATATTATTGAAATTTTATACCTGAAAAAAAGTAGTGACTTTTACAAGAGTAAAAGGTGTGCTTCGTAGTTTATTATATAATAAGTTCTATGGTTTGGAAAAGAATAATTCTATTTCTTTCCGGAATAACAGGTTAAATAATAAAGGTATCCCTACATACTATAATTAAGAGACCGCTTATGGCTTATAAACAGTCTCCTTAATGCCTGTTGCCTGCCTAATCCAACTCAAACTTTATAACGTCGTCTTTATTTCTTTTACCTTCATTCAAACAATATGGCGGCCCCGATCGTCCCCGGTCCGGTATGCACCCCAATCACCGGTCCGACTTGAGTAAAGATCGTAGTCGGCAGGTGAAAAGTCTCTTCCATTAACCCCTTTAGAAATAAACCGGCCTCTTCCGCAGCGCCGTGGGCCACAGCCA
>Ga0079223_10000799_pt1 | contig 17393 bp, 21 predicted proteins | sample Stecom2011_FD_75072 | JGI IMG/M metagenome (GOLD analysis project Ga0079223, IMG submission 75072) | Agricultural soil microbial communities from Utah to study Nitrogen management - Steer compost 2011 | ecosystem: Environmental > Terrestrial > Soil > Agricultural land | place: USA: Utah... | reverse complement strand
TACTACAAAGATATTATGACAATAAATATTTTATTGATGTGTTTTGTGGTGGTTTTGCAGTTAGTCATTATGTATTAGAAAAAACAAACATGAAAGTTTTAGCAAACGACAAAAATAGATATGTGGTTGCTTTAATAGAACAAACCTTGAAAGGACTGCCAGATAGTGTTTATGATTTTATTACAAGAGAAACATTTTTTGATGTAATAAACAATCCAGATAAATATGATGATTGGTATGTCGGTTATGTTTCGACTATTTGGAGTTTTGGGAATAACCAGCAAGGCTATATGTTCGGACAAGACATAGAGCAAGAAAAAAAGTCTATGCATGATATGATAGTGTTTAATAAGTATGATAAAATAACAAAAACTATTTATGATTTAATACCTAATGACTTGAAAGAAATAGATTATAAGAGTTATAAAAATAAAAGGATTGAAATAATGCCTTATGTTAGAGAAGTAAAGGGGAGGTATCAAACTGAGAATTTAACAAGATTAGAAAGAGTGCAAAACTTAGAAAGATTAGAAAGAGTGAAAAACTTAGAAAGATTAGAAAACAAACACTGGTTAGAATTTATTAATACAATACCACATGATGTATTAAAAGATAGTGTTATCTATTGTGATCCACCATACGAAGACACAGCCGAGTATATGATAGATGGTTTTAACCATGATGAGTTTTGGGAGTGGTTTAGAACAACACCATATACAGTTTATGTAAGTAGTTATAAAGCACCAAGTGATATCAAACCTTTAAACTTTGAATTAAAACGCTCGTTATTAGCAGGTGGTGCTGGTGATGTAAAGGTAGAAAATATATACTTTAATGGCAAAGGTGAATATATCCCGACTATGGAAGACTTATTATTTAATGTATAATGATTTTAAATTTATAAATAAAAAAAATAGAAAGGAAAAGATGTTATTATGAAGAGTTTTGAATTAGTATTAAGGGGTCATCCCGACAAAGTGTGTGATATCATAGCCGATACATTAAGCAGGCATGATATATTTAATGAGCGAACAGCTATTGAGGTCGCTTGGTTTAATGGTAAGATATTTATAGGCGGAGAAGTGAGTAATTATAAAAAGGCTATTCACGATACCGAAGTATTGGAGATAGTTAAAAAAAAATTGTTAGAGTTAGGCTATAATGAGCCGATTAGTGTAGAAATACACCTCAATGAGCAAAGTGCAGAGATTAAAAATGTCGTTGGCAGTTCTGGTGCGGGAGATAACGGTATATTTATTGCCGGTCATCATAGACGTTGGACGCCTATAATTAGAAAATTAAAGGAGATTGCTGATCATATATCAATCAATGCCTTAAAGTTTAATTATCGCACAGACGGTAAATTTATCGCTAATTTTGATATCAAAAACTACACAATAAAAGATTTTACACTTAATATAGCAAGTTATAAAAGTTGTAAAAAAGTTGAATTCAGGAGCTTTGTTTTTGAATTATTAAATGAGTTTTTTGATATAAAAGAAAATCAATTATTTATTAATCCTAAGGGAAATTGGAACAAGTGTGGTGGCTTTGCTGATAGTGGTGTGACAGGCAGAAAGTTGGCTTGTGATAATAGCTTAGGTCTATTTAGACAAGGCGGTGGTGCATTCTTTGGAAAAGATGCATCAAAAGCCGATTACAGCGTGCCTGTTTATTTACAAGAAAAAGCACAAGAACTTGTTTATGAGCATAATTTAACCGAAATTGAACTCCATGCTTATTCGATAATAGGCGATGAAGAAATAATTATCAGAAGTGCTGATGGCAGTTTTTCATTAGTTGAGAGTTTTGAGAAAATTAAAGATTACGCCAAAAATAATCCACTTTATTGGTTTGGGTTATACTAATTAAAAATTAGTAACTATAAAAATGGAGTGTATATTAAATTATATATTCCATTTTTTTATATGTTATAATAAAGATAGTGAGAGGTGATAGTTAATGTTTTTTATAGAAAAGATTACAAATAAAGAAGTTAATAATGTAATTAAGACGCATAAAGTAGAACATAGAGAGTTCTTTACCAACGAAAAGATTATCTACGCTTTAAAAGATAAAGATAAGCGTGTTGTTGGTATGGTTGGTGTTTCACGAAATAAACAACTGATTGGTTCTGTAAAACTTTATAATCCATTTGTATTAGATAATAACTTAAAATATGGCAAAATGTTAATAAAATCAGTTGTTAAAAATATCATTAAAAATGACGATATAGTGTTTTGTGATGTTAAAACTGAAGCAAAGCCTTATTTTGAAAGTGCTGGTTTTAAGTTTACAAGCGTTAAAGAAAATTTGAAACTATATGATAAATTATGGCGAGGTATTTATTATCGCTAAACGAAAGGAAAAAAAATGAAAATTATAAATATTAATATTAAAGATTTAAAGGAATATGAAAATAATCCTCGCTTAAACGATGAAGCGGTTGAGTTCGTTAAAAACTCTATAAAAGAGTTCGGTTTTAAAGTTCCTATTATAGTTGATAAAAATAATGTTATTGTCGCTGGACATACCAGATTAAAAGCAAGTAAATTATTAAATTTAAAGGAAGTTCCGTGCATTGTCGCTGATGATTTGACGCCAGAACAAATAAAAGCATTTAGATTAGCCGATAACAAAACGCATGAGATGGCTGATTGGGATTTTGATTTGCTATTAGGCGAATTAGAGGAGTTAGACGATGACTTTGATATGGAGTTATTTGGTTTTGATTTTGAAATTGATGACGATGATATCGTAGTCGTAGATGATGATTATGATGTAGTGGTTCCTGAAGAACCTAAAAGTAAACTTGGCGATGTTTATCAATTAGGGAGACATAGATTGCTGTGTGGTGATGCTACTAATCCGGATGATTTAAAAACTTTAATGGATGGAAAATTAGCAGATTTATTTTTAACCGATCCGCCTTACAACGTCGACTATACAGGCAAAACAAAAGATGCTCTTAAAATAGAAAACGATAAAAAAGATGATGAAACATACAAACAGTTTTTAATTGACTCGTTTAGCAACGCAAACGAAGTTATGAAAAATGGAGCTGTGTTTTATATCTGGCATGCTGATTCAGAGGGTTTTAATGTTAGAGGTGCATGCAATGATATAGATTGGCAAGTAAGACAGTGCTTGATTTGGAATAAAAACTCGTTAGTAATGGGAAGACAAGATTATCATTGGAAACATGAGCCTTGTCTTTATGGTTGGAAAGAAGGTGCAGCACATTTGTGGAACTCAGACAGAAGACAAACAACGGTGCTGGAGTTTGATAGACCACACCGAAGTGCAGAACATCCAACTATGAAACCAGTGCCTTTATTTGATTATTTAATAAAAAATAGTTCTAAACAAGAAGAAATAGTCCTTGACGTTTTTGGCGGGAGCGGGACTACTTTAATCGCTTGCGAACAAAACAATCGCATAAATTACATGATAGAGTTAGATCCGAGATATGTAGATGTTATAATAAATAGGTGGGAAACATTCACAGGCGAGAAAGCTATCAAGTTAAATTAAAAAGAAGGTGATCGTATATGGCAAAAACAGGTTATAGGATGCTGCCTAATGACGAAAGAACAAAAAAACAATTTGAAAATATGTGTGCTATTCAATGCACCAAAGAAGAGATTGCTGGAGTGTTTGAAGTTTCTGGTGATACGCTTTTAAGGTGGGTTAAAGAAAATTATAATGGCGAGACATTTGCGACTATATTTAAAAGATATAGTGCTTCAGGTCGCATGAGTTTGCGTCGTTATCAGTTTAATCAAAGTAAAAGAAGCTCCACGATGGCGATATGGTTAGGCAAACAATATTTAGGTCAAAGAGACCAGCAAAGCGTGAGCATTAGCGGAGATGAAAATGCTGATCCATTAACACTTGCCATCAAGAGAACTTTAGGCGAAATAGATGACGACGACTTTGATGATGATGATGAAGAATAAGCAGGTTGGTTTTTCAAAAAAACAAAATGATATATTATTAGAAGTGTTCAAAGGCGAATATGATATGATTTTTGCTGATGGTGCGATTAGAAGTGGCAAAACCATGATACTTTTAATCGCTTTTGTTTTATGGGCGATGTCGACTTATAACGAGACCGACTTAATTATAGCCGGTAAAACAGTCGGTGCCGCTAATCGTAATTTAATAAGACCACTCAGGCGTATTCAATATATGCGGAACAATTTTAATATTAAATATACAGCAAATAAAGGTTACATGGAGATTAATAGAGGTGATGTTACTAACTACTTTTATATTTTCGGTGGTAATAATGAAAAATCTCAAGACGTCGTTCAGGGAGGCACTATGGGTGGTGCTTTTTTAGATGAGGTTACTTTAATGCCACGTAGTTTTGTGGATCAGGTTATGGCAAGATGCTCATTAGAAGACGCACTAATATTATTTAGCTCGAATCCTGAAGATCCTAATCACTGGTATAAAAAGGACTTCATAGATAATGCTAAAGGTTTAAATGCTTATTACAAGCACTTTGTAATGGATGATAATCCTTCTTTGTCGGAACGAGTGAAGAATAGATACAAAAGGCAATATACAGGTGTGTTCTATGATCGTTATGTTTTAGGTAAATGGACAAAAGCAGAAGGTATTATATATAGAACTTTTGTTGACAATAAAGAAAAGTTTATTTTTGATGAGATACCAGAAGATTGGAAATTGGACTTCGTTAGATTGGGTGTCGACTTTGGTGGCACTGAATCAGCAACTGCTTTTGTAGCTTATGGTTGTTTTAATGGGTTCAGGGAGCTTGTGATTTTAGATGATTACAGATTAGATGGAGATTATAATACACACGACTTAGGCAAAGCTTATCAGGAGTTTGAAGCCAAGATTTATAACGAGTTTAAACTTTGGATGACTACAAGAGCAGATAGTGCAGAACAAGTTTTAATTAGAAGCTTACGAGATTACGCACAGCACAGCAGTATTAAAAACGCCAAAAAAGGTGCTATATTCGGGAGAATAAAATTTACAAACTCAATGATAGACTTGAATCATTTTTGGGTAAGGCGAAGAGCTAATAATGTTATAGATGCATTAGATAATGCGATATGGAGCGATAAGCAACCTGACACAAGATTAGATGATAAAACAACAGCAAGATGGATCGATTTTTTAGACGCTATGGAGTATTCGTATGAAGAGGATATGAAAAGATTTATGAGGATTGTTTCGCTACTAAAATATGAAGTGGTATAATAAAAGTATAAAGTGGGAGGTATAGTATATTATGAGTAAAATAAACAATAAGATTAAAGAAGTTTACAAAGGCGATATTTATGGTGCGAATATGGTGGCAATTAAAACTTATAAATCGTGGTATAGAGGTTTTGTTCAGGACTTCCATAATTATCGGATTTATAACGGTAACGACTATATATCGCTTAAAAAGAAGTCGTTACAAATGGCAAAAAAGGTCTGTGAAAGTTGGGCTGACCTATTAATTAACGAGGCTTGTGATGTGGTCTTAAAAGATAAGGCAAAAGAAAACTTAGATGTATTGTTTAAAAAAACTAAGTTTTGGAGCAAGGCAAATCGAGCTGTTGAGATTGGTTTTGCACTCACGCAATCGGCGGTTGTGGGCGAGATAATAAACGGCGTTATGAGTTTTGTAACAGTAGGTGCTGAAAACATAGTGCCATTAACAGTTGAAAACGATGAAGTTACTGAGGCAGCATTTTATAGAGTTGAGGGTGAAAAGTTAATTTTAAGCATCCACATGAAAGATGAAAATGGTAATTATGTAATTCACAATCGAACTTATGTCAAAGATAAAGAAGTTTTAGAAAATAGACACATTTTAAATACCGGCTTAAAACAAAGATTATTTATGTTTATTAGACCTAATATTATTAATAACATGGAAGATGGACACACGAATTTTGGCATGTCAGTTTATGCCAACAGCATCGATGTTTTAAAGTCGCTTGATACCAAATATGATAACTTTGATTTTGAGTTTGTCGGTGGGCGAAAAAGATTATTTTTATCAGTAGATGCAATGAAAGTCGTCAGAGATCAATCAGGTGTCTCGGTTAACACTGAACCATTTGATCCTTTAGACACCGTTTTTTATAATTTAGGCGAGCCAGACGATGGAAAGGCAACAGTAAAAGATGAAAGCGGAGAATTGCGAACTGAACAGTTTATTCAAGCTATAAACACTGTTTTAAGTTTATTGTCGCATAAAGTTGGGCTTGGGTATGGTTATTTCAAATTTGATGCACGTGGCGTTGCGACAGCTACTCAAGTTATTATGGAGAACTCTGATTTATTTAGAAATTTAAAGAAACATGAGATTCTTATAAGAGATGAGATGATTGCTTTTGTTGATGCAGTTTGTTCTTATTCTAACAAGTTCTGCGAATTCAAAATTGGCGAATACGATCCAAGTGATATTGATATTTTATTTGATGACTCAATTATTGAAGATAAAGATGCAATGAAAAAAAATGATTTAACACAAGTTGAATCTGGTTTAATGACTTATGTTGAATACGCCGAAAAATGGAAAGCAATGGACTCAGATACAGCTAAAGCAAAGTTCCAATATCTCGACTGGTATAAAAGAGCACAAACATTAGCACCATTGTTACACTCTAAATTAATAACGCCTGAAATGGCAATCGAGATTATCTATAAAGATGATGGCATGCCTATAAAGCCAGACATTAACAAACTAACCGAATATATCAACAGCGATCCTTTAAATATCGATGATGGCGAGTTTGATGATGGCTTTGATTATGTAGATGATGGCGATTATGAGTAAAAAACCGTCGATAGTATGTCCGAAATAAAAATAAAAACGCCACACAGGGCAAATACAGGAGGCGATAATGAGTGAGAAGTGTAAAAAAGGATGTTATTAAGGAAAGTAGGGAGATTGGAGTCAAAACAGCCGAAGTAGCAGAGGCAGTTGAGAACACGATAGCCGACTACTATGCCGAGATTATCACAAAACAAAGAAATGTTAAAGCAGCATCGCTTGAAGAAGCTTTTAAAGAAATGGAGCAAAATACAGCCGATTTATATCAAAAGGCTTTATCTGGATTACCAAGAATAAACCAAGAAATATCAAAGCAGACAAAAAAAATATTTAATCAATCTTTAAGGGAAGCTAAAAGATTAGTTAAAATCGACAGTAATGATGCTATTAAAAAATATCTTTTTAGGATTACAGGTGATCAGTTGGATAGTAATCAAAAAATAGCTTATAAAGGTGGCAGGAAAATGAATTATAAGTCTTATGTCGAAATGGCAACAAGAACAAGAGTCCAGCACCAACTTTTAGAGCAACAACAAGAGTTCGGCAATCTTACACAACAACTATTTTATTTAAGTGACACTTATAGCGACTGTGCTAACGACCATTTAGATTATCAGGGCAAATTTTATTATTCAGAGACAGTTTTAAGAACAATTAGTAAAGAAAATCCACATTATAAAGATATTATGCGTGGTGTTAGGCTCTGTGAGGCTTCGGTTGAGGCGGTAACGCATGATAGTCCATATTTAACGACCAGACCGAACTGTCGGCATCGTTTAATACCTGTGTCGATAGAAGATGTTATTAAAAAGCCATTAAATAAAGTATTAAAAGAACAAGGTGCCGATATGGGCAACTTCACAAAATCACAAGTAAATCGCAATTATAAAGATAGCCAAAAACAAAGAAAAATCGAGTTAAGTATAAGAAGAGCCAAACGCAACATAAATATATTAGAGAAGAACTATAAAAAAACACAAGATGTCGAAGTTTTAAACAAAATTAACATGGCTAAACATCAAGTAAGGCGTGGGCAAGCAAATATGCGAAAGCTAACAAATAGCAACAAAACACTAAAAAGAGATTACAGGCGGGAGAATCCATATTATCTAAGGCGTGATTTAGGCGTTGCATACAACACAAAGCCAATCAGAGCACGTTTTGACATAGAAGCCGACTTAATACTCGACAGCCAAAATCTAATCGCCACAAAAGGCAAACAAACGAGTTATCTAACAACAGTTAAAAACACTTTAAAGGCGGATATAGATAATAATGCTGGTATAGTAACATATATTAAAACTAACTATAATGATGTGGCATCTATTTATGACAACGATGACACAACTATTATTATTAATGATCCGGTCGAATCTAATGTTTTTATTGATAATCTAAAGCTCGAAGATGCTGATGATGTTTTGCTACAAGTAATCATACCTCCAAAAGCTCGCAACCAGATTCGGCAAAAAGATGACAAGCTATTTATTGATGCAAATGCCGTTTATGATGTCGTGGGTGTTAGTGCAAAAAAAATCGGCGAGACAGTTTTTAATCAAATAGATTTATTAATGAGGAGTAAGTTATGAACAAGAAAAAATACTTTTTTATGACACATGCAGAGTGGTTTTTTATAGATAAAGACTGGGAGATAAAACTAACAAATGCAGGCAAAGCAGTCTCTAAATGCGTTAACTCGTATAAAAGATATTTAAAAGACACCGAAAATGAAGAGGATGAATAGTCCTCTTTTTTATTTTTTTTTATATTTAAATAATAATTAGTGTATAGTTTATGTATAGTTTATGTATAGTTTATGTATAGTTATTTATACTTTTTATATATATATAATATATAATATATATATATAACTATAATAAGATGTATAGTATGTATAGTTGTGTATAACTTATTATATATTAAGACGTTATTATATAAGTTCTCAAAATCGCTACATATTATACATACTATACATTACGCCTTAGTTATGCGATTAAAAATTAAAACATCTAAAAGTCATTATACATACTATACATTTATTATATAAATATAAAATTCTTTTAATAAAAGTATTGACTTACTAAAAACATAATGGTAATATTAATGTGAAGATAAAAAAGGGAGGAATTAAAATGACTGACAAAAGAAAGATTGAAAAAGTTATGAAGGTTAAATTTGAAAGAAAAGCATTCAAAGAACAAATTATCCCAGAAGATGATTTTGTAATTGAAACAGTAGTTGAACTACCAATTAAAGAATTTAATAAGTTTTTAGATGATATGCTGGGTGATTATGAATTCATCAATGCACACAAGGACATCATGTATGTTGATAGCAACGATGTCTGGCATGCAATTTATGTTACGGCTAAAGATGTAGACTATGGAATATTAGTTCAATCAGAAGGATATGGTTATGCAAGATACTCAGCATTTTTAAGAAAGTGTCATGTAGAGGTGCAAAATGCCAAGAGATGGTATAGTTAAAGCATATTTTAACCGCATCACCAAAAAAAAAAATAAAAAGGGAGGAATGAAAGAAATGGATAAAGCCGGAATTAGAAATATGGCATACAGTTTTATAGATGAACATTTAAACGATCATCCAGAAAACAAATTTAAATGGAGGTTTGTTTTCAAAGACACAAAATTCAGGATTGGAAGATGTGTTGTTAATCATCGAACAAAAAACGCCTCAATTGAACTATCGATATATATGATTAACAAAAGCGTTGAATCTGTTAAAGAAGTGTTGCTGCATGAAGTAGCACATGGGATAGAGTTTATTGAAACAGGAGACAGCGATCATGGTAAGAATTGGCAAAGGATTATGCGAGGCTTAGGACAAAGACCTGAACGCACAGCTAATTCAAATATTACCATCGAATTTGAGAAAGGGATCCAATATAAATATTCAGGCGAGTGTCCAATTTGTAAAAATGTTTATTATAAAAGCAGAATGTCAGAAAGAGCTAAAAGAAACATGGCAAAAACTTATTATTGTATTGGTTGTAATGAAAACAGAGACAAAGACAATAAAGTTTATATAGAATTTAAACAGAACTATTAGGAGGAGGATTTATAATGAAAGAGAGAATTAATAATGGTTTAGCCAAAAAATATCATGGTGTATTGTCTGGTGTGAGTAATTTAAGTAAAAAATATAAAACGTTCAAATACCGATTAGATTTCACTGAAGATTTTAAAGACACCGAGTTCGGACCATATACTTACGCACAAAATATAACTTATGCTCGGTTAGTGATAAAAAAGGTTTATGCACTGCAAGGTAATAAAGTATGAGTATAAATAACTATGTTTTTATAGGGACTGACGAGGATTTAGTAGCAAATAGCTTTGATGTCTTGTCAGATGAAGATGTTAGAGCTATTAAAAGGACTGCTGATGGTAATATTTTTATAGACAGAAGAGATAACCGACTTTTGTCGATTATAGAAAACTTAGAAAAGCACATTGATATAACTTTGTTAAGGGAGGTAATTGCTAAAAAATAAACACAGTTAATTAAATATTTTATAAAAAAGCGATATAAATTCATCTATTGCTTTTTTTATGTGTTATAATATAAGTAACGGCAGGTAAAACTGTCGCAACTTAACAACTATAAGGAGGCTGTTATGGACAATTTATTATTCAACATTCCTAAATTTTACTCACAAGACAGTGAAAATGGGGGTGGAACTCCAGCACCACAAGAGAAACTTTACAACCAAGATGAATTGAATGGAATCATTGGCAGTAGGTTAGCTCAGGAAAGGGCAAAGATTTACAAAATGCTCGGCGTTGAGAGTGATGCAGATTTAAATGACATTCAAACTAAACTTGAAACATTAGAAAGTGAGAATGCCACGCTAAAGGCTGAAAATGATTCGTTTCATGCCGAACAAATTAAAGCGGAAAAAGTCAACAAACTAAAAGAGGCAGGCGTCGATCCAGATTTCATCGATGTAGCATTGGTTAAATGGGACGGCGAACAAGAACTCGCTGAGTTTGTAAAAGAGAATCATAAATTAACTGTTGAATACTTTGAATCTAAAGGAGCTACTACAGGTGCAAGTTTAGATGGCAAAGGTGGCGGTCAAGAAATTGATCTGAATGAATTATCAACAGATGAATTTATGAAACTCAGAAAAGAAGGCAAGATTTAATTATCTTAACCTCCAGCAATCTTAGATAAATTGCGACCAAAAATAAAAAAAATAGGAGGCTATTAAAAATGGCAAATAAAATTATTACACCTCAATTAATCGCTAACTTTGTTTTGGAGCATTTGCTTGGAAGTTTAGTTTATCGTGACTTAGTTTATAAAGCGGAGTTATCTAATCAGATTGCTTCGGCAAAAGCTGGAGACACAGTAAACGTTAAAAGACCGAGCGTTTTCAAAATGAAACGTTATGGTGGGAGTTTAATTGAGCAGAACTTAAATGAAACAAGCATTCCAGTTACACTGGATATTATTGGGGACATTACAGTTCCAATTAGTTCAAAAGAGATGACGTTGGAAGTTAACGACTTCCAGAATCAAGTTTTAGCACCAATCGGGAGAGGTTTAGCAGTTGGGATTGATCAGTATGTTTCAGGAAAAATATTCCAATCAATCGACGAAGATAACATTATCAAAGGAACTGAATCGCCGACTAACTTAAAGGATGTTGTAGATTTAGGTGTAAAATTAGACTTAGCAAAAGCACCAAAAGATGGTCGAAGTTTAATTGTTTCTCCAACGCATAAAGCGAGATATGCTTTAACTGATAATTTATCAAAAGTCAATTATGCTGGCAGCTCAGTAACTCTAAGAGATGCTTTGCTTGGAAAAGTTTATGGTTTTAATACTTTAGAGAGTTCTTATAATCCGGTTGGAACGGGTGGCGGAACGACAACAGCTGTTGGAAAAATTACAGTTTCAGGAACTCCAGGTGCTAAAACATTAGCATTAGCAAACGTCACACCGGCTACAGGCACTATTAAAGCGGGAGATTTAATAATTATCGATGGGAAACCAATTTTAGTTACTGATGATGCAACCGCAACAAGCGGTGCTATTGCAGATTTAAAAGTAGACCAAGAAGATGTAGATGACTTATTAAATGGTGTTTATGTAACAGGAACGCCAGGAGCTAATGAAACTAAGATTGATATTAGCTTATCAACTAAAGATGTCTCATTAGGTTTTAGCGATATTGCATTTGGATTAGTTAATGTTCCATTAGATAATCCATTAAATAATGTTTCATCAGCTATTGCAGAATATGAAGGAATCTCAGTCAGAGTATTTTATGGCTACGATCAAGGTTTAAAGACGCAAAAGTTATCAGTTGACACACTTTTCGGTTTTGCGAGTTTCTATCCAGAAGCAGCAGGTGCCATAGTGGGTTAATATATTCATTTTTATTCATTCCCTTTTTAATTGCAGGAAAGACATTTCACTCTTGAGATGTCTTTTTTGTTTTTTATAAATATATAAAAGGCATTTATATATGTTATAATTAAATTATAAGGAGGCTTTGAAAATGAAAAAAGAGTTAGTATTTGACTTCAAGAAGTTTATACATCAAAAATTGCCAAATGGCGAGAAGTTAAAACTAAATAGCTCAGCAGTTCGTGAGTTTAAAAAACTTGATGGGATGAAAATACACAAATACAATGCAAGATCTTTTGGTTTTCGTGTATTAGGTTATACACATTATTTACTTGTGGGATCTGAAAAAATACCAATTAGTGAGGAGTTTTCAAAATGGAAAAACGCAACCAAAAATTAGATACTAAAATATATGCCTTTCAATCAGGATTAAAACAAAGTTTATCACAAATTTTAGGAATCTTAATTGGTGCAACTGGGATGGGAGTAGCTTTCTTCGCATCAATGTTAGAAGAAGTCGATGGTGGTTTAGGATTTCGAGATAAAGTTGGCGATGCTTACTTTTGGATTATGTGGGGTATAATTTTTATAATTGTTGTTTTTGTAGCAACACTTACTTATCGAGCGTCTAAAAATGATGCTAAAGAAAATGATTCCTTTAAAGAAATCGTTAGTGCTTATCAAGTTGCTAAAAACAAAGCTCGACCTAATTTTAAGTTTTTGCCAAAGTTTACAAAAGAAAAGAACAAGGAGATATTATTAACTAAAAAACAAGAGATAGTTGAGGGTGCTGATTTGGATTGGGACTTATACCAACAAGGTTATTATTTATTAAAAAAACCAATCAAAAAAAGAGTGTGGTATAAATTCTTTAAGCCTATATATGACGAAGAAAACTTCGATGAAAAAAGACTTGTTAAAGATTATCAAAAGAAAAGTTTAAAACTACTTAAAAAGATTAAAATTAAAAAGATTTATAGCCAAGATTTAACACAAGAGTCTAATTTCTCAACAAAAATGACTTATTCGCATTTGCCACCAGATGAAAAAACAGCTGAGAAGAGTTTTGTTAGAGGGAAAATGATTACAAGGGCTTTAACAACATTTGCATTTTTATTAGTTGGTGGTTTGACATTTAGTTGGGCTGGTTGGGTTTCGGCTTTAATAAATGCGTTCGGTGTGTTGGTGGCGTGGGCTGGTGCGATAATTCAGGGCAATGATTATGTAAATAATGTTTTAGCTTTGAGATATATAGGACAAACAGATTTATTGGACGAGTTTAATGCTAATGTTGATGATTATAAAAAAACAACGATAGAAATTGAAGAAACCGAGTCAGTAAAAGAAGATGATATTATATTTAATAACAGCAGTATAATAGAAAAACACTTCGGAGGTATAAAAACAAATGATTAATAATGCTATAATTTTAACAAGAGATGATTATTTTGAGCACAGTGGTATAAACTTAGAATTAAGTTTTATGGGTGGAGAAAGTGATGATGGCACGGGTGGTTCAGCACGATTTTTAAGAAATGTGTCAGAGGATGTTTGGGATTATTTAAGAGCAAACTTCTTCTTTGATGAACACTTATTTATAAAAGCTTCAATTAACGATTCTAATATTGTTAAACGTTATAAAAAGGCACTGTGCCATCAAGTAGATTATTTATTATCGTCTGGCGACAAGATGAAAATCGCCGAGATGGTAAATATTTATCCTAATATTAAAAATTTAGCTCCAAGAGCAAAACAAATCTTTCGATCTTTAGGTTTAACAAATATTCAGCCTATAAACAGAAGAGGAACATATCTTTATTAACGAAGGAGTGAGTTAAATGGCTATAAATATCAACGCTCCAACAAAAGTAGGGAGCATGAGAATAAAATATTATGATCATAAGTATTTAAATGAAGATACTAAGTTAATTCCGACTTTGAAAGTTAAAGGATTGTTTCGTGGTATAAGACAACCTAATTCTAAAAAAGAGAATTACATTACATCTTCAGGTCATAAAACCAAAAGAGAAACAATGATTCTTTACACAAGAGACCATGTAAAAGACTTAGAACCGGATGATTTTATTATATATAATAATGAGAAGTGGCTCGTTTTTTTAATTGATGAAGTAGATAGATCAGGTTATAGTAGTTTTGCGACTTGGGTTGGGAATAATATTCATATCAGGAAGTGGGGATAATAATGATATTTCAATTTCAAGCAATATTATTTAACAGGCTTAGATCTAAAACTCCAATCGACACTGGGAACATGTTAGCAAACATTGTGTTTGGAATGGAGTCACAAAAAAAAGCGACAATTTCTATATCTGCACCAATGAGAACAAGAAGTGGGTTATCAAGAAAAACAGGTAAAATGGTTAATCCAAGCGATAGCGATAGAGATTATGCAAAAGATGTTAATTATAGTTCAAAGTCACCGCATAGATTTTGGGTGGAGCGTCAAATAGCAGAGACACGAAATATAGTTATAAGTAATGCTAATTACGGATTGTATTAAAGGAGTGTAAAAATGGATATTATAAGGTTTATTAAAGATGAAATAAATTCTATAAATGCTGACTATAAGTTTAAAATAAACTCTGAGTTAAATTATAATTTTGAAAAAGGCAAAGATAATGTAGTTTTGAGGCTCCAGCAAGGTAATCGCTATAAAAAAGGAGTAATTATTCCTATCTCTATTTTAGTTACCTCTGAGGACATTTTAGAGGCTTTTAACGTTTGGGGAGCATTTGTAAGCACGGTTTCAGACCAAAGCTATGTGGAGGGAGTTAACAGCTATTATTTTATGCTTATGACACCAACCTTACAGCAGTTTTTCGATGAAATAGGTAACAATTATCAAGGCGTTGTAAGTATAATGGGAACGATAGTTCAAACAAGCAACACCGATGATATTAAAAAATTAGAGATTAATAAAAGCGAGTTTGATAAACCGGTTGAAATAGATATAATCGACTCAGCATTTAGTTTTACAAATGTAATAGATCAAGCTCAAGTTAACACAAGTTTAAATAGTGCTGATGCTTCTGGAGCGGTTTTAACATTGATTGTAGATACTTATATTGATGTCAATCAATTTTTTAATACTTTATTTTTAATGAGGCGTGGCACTGTCCCTAATGATGCAGTTTTTAATTTAACGATAACTTGGGTTTCTGGGCAGGTTGAAACTTTTGATGCAATTATAACCAACCACTCTTTTACAAAATCGAGAGGTGCGTTATCAAAAACAAGATTAGAGTTTGCTTATTTTAAAGAAGTGGAGGTTGATTAACAATGCCAATTAAAATTATTATTACAAGCGATGAACAAGGTTTAACACCGACATCTCCTGATAATCCAATTCAAGATGAAAATAGCCAAAAAGCATCTCAAGATAAAAAAGCTTCTGGCAAAATGGATGCGGGTCAAGCTATGCTTGTTAATTTTATGAAAAACCAAGCTAAGAGTTGGATTAAGGCTGGCATTAATACTTACACAAAATTTACAGGCAAAGGTTACATGCAAGAAAAAATAGACAATGCTGTCGAAATAGCGTCCAGCATCGGCAGTATTGCTATCGCTGGGGCTTCGTTTGGTCCAGCCGGTGCTGTTGTCGCTTTTGCTGGAATAACGGCTAATTATAGCATGCAAGAGTTTAACAAAAGAGCAGACATTAAAATAGCAAATAGACAAACCACATTTATGCGTGAAGGAATGGGAAACATAGTTACTTCAGGAGGGCGTTATGGTGCTTAAAATAGAAGTTAGCAAAGATTATAACACAACTAAATTTAAAGTTCCTATTAAACTCGGAACTTTTAAAGAAACAAAAAATCATAATAAGCAACTTGATTCAATTGAGTTTTCTACTGCTAACTTTAATGTAGACGATAAAAGTGTGCTTGAACGCTTTAGCTCCGGCAGTTATATTTGGGTTGATGATAAATTAAAATATATTATAAATACATCAACTAAAATTAAAAGAGGGAGAAAAGATAGATGGCAAATAGAAGCAAGCGGTGTTTCTTTAACTTTTATACTACAAAAAATTATTTTACCAAATATATCAATTAGGCATCGTGTGGGTTCTGGTTCGTTAAAAACAGTTAAAGAAGAAATAAATAAATTAATGAGTTTATATTTCTCACAATTTAGAGGTTATGATAATTGGGTCAATAATTATCCAGATGAGCTCGAAATATCGGAAGAGTTTGTTTGGAATCAACCGACTCTTTATGAGGCAATTTGCGACCTTGTAAGTAATGCTAATCTAACGCCATACTTAACATTTGTAAACGGTAATTTTAATTTAGATTTTGTTAATACATCTGAGTTGGGTATTGAATATCCTTATCCACAATTTATTAATCAAACAGAAGAAAAAGGTGATGTAGAGTTTGCACCGCAAAGAATGACTAATTTAATTGAAAACAACATATCTGATGGCGTAATAACCGAGTCTAACTTATATCCAACAAGTAATGTGGGTGTCTTTGTAGATAACGATGAGAATGCTTATTATCAAACTACATATAAAATAAACGAAATAAAAGGTCAAACATTGGCAAAGATCACGCTTCCACACAGAAGTGACATTACTAATTCATTCTGGCATCCGGCTGGGACTTATGTTTTCGATATTTCTAAATATATAATTACAAAAGAGGTTTATGATTCTTTACCTTTAAAAGAAGCAGGTTCTCGACCGGGCAGTATTACCGATAATGAGTTTAGAAATTGTTATTTATATTATGAAAAAGACTCGAGAGAAATAAAAGACGCCTTTCAGCAATATTCATCTATATTTGGCACAGGTAAAACTGTCAATTTAACTTTTATAATGTTGTATATTGTTAAGTATGATCAAGATTCGCTTTTGGTTTATCCCGAATCTTTACCATTAGAAGATCCTTTTTTGATTGATTTTTGGGTTGATGAGGCTAAAGAGGTCGCACTAACTATTAATTATCAAGCTATGGATAAAGTAAGATTTGATATAATTAAAGACTCAGGTTTTGGAACTTTGGTGCAAAATCAGGGCAGTGCTTTTATTAACTTTAATGCTTATCGAAAACAACAAGAAGATGTTATGCGTCGTTTAGGTAATACCGAAACTATATCATACGGGCGTGTAAAAAATAAATCACACTTGCCAGAAAATGGTATGAGTTATGAAAATAGATTAATAGTGCAGACAGTT
>Ga0079223_10000796_pt1 | contig 17397 bp, 20 predicted proteins | sample Stecom2011_FD_75072 | JGI IMG/M metagenome (GOLD analysis project Ga0079223, IMG submission 75072) | Agricultural soil microbial communities from Utah to study Nitrogen management - Steer compost 2011 | ecosystem: Environmental > Terrestrial > Soil > Agricultural land | place: USA: Utah... | reverse complement strand
TGAACCCCTTTGCCGAGTTCCAACGCTTTAAACACCACGCCAATATTCAACAGGTGCTAAAAGGCGGTAAGCGTGTCAGCTACGGTGCCCGAGCCATTACCAAAGGTGGTTTTCATAGTTTGCCGAAAATGACCGTACCAGGCGCTGTTTTCGCAGGCTGTGAAGCAGGTACTCTGAACTTCGCAAAAATTAAAGGTAACCACACGGCTATGAAAAGCGGCATGTTAGCTGCTGAAAGTATTTTTGCCGCCCTGACCGCAGATCAATCACATACTGATTTAGTCGAACACCAAGAGCGTTTTAAAAACTCATGGTTGTTCGATGAATTATATAGTTCACGCAACTTCGGCCCAGTTATTCATAAATGGGGAACTTGGCTTGGTGGTGCATATAATACAATAGACCAAAATTGGTTCCGCGGTAAATTGCCATTTAACGTGAAAGATAACCGCCCCGATCATGAAGGTATGCAGCTCGCCGATAGCGCAGTAGAACTTACTTACCCCAAACCGGACAATGTTATTAGCTTTGATCGCAACTCATCGGTGTACTTATCGAATACCAACCATGAAGAAGATCAGCCATGCCATTTACAACTATTAGACCCAAGTATTCCAATTAACGTTAACTTGGTTAAATACGCAGAGCCCGCTCAACGTTACTGCCCTGCTGGTGTTTACGAGATTGTAGAAGGTAATGATGGCGAGAAGCTTTTTCAAATTAATGCGCAAAATTGCATTCACTGTAAAACTTGTGACATTAAAGATCCAAGCCAAAATATACGTTGGGTAACCCCTGAAGGCACGGGTGGGCCGAATTACCCTAATATGTAATTCAACACAGCTGTTAAAAACAAAGGGCGCTATTGCGCCCTTTATTTTTATGTGAGGAATCATACTGCTTGTAATCTTTGTGTAAGTTACTGCTTAGTTTTAAGCTTATTTTTTGTTTTAGTTGTTTATTAACCTACTTCTAGTTTAAAGTAAGTGCCTGAATACATTATATAGATGTAGTTTTAATATTAAACTTCACCTACTGACTAGTAATTACCTCGATTCAGTTACTAGCAATTAACTAGTATTTAGCTATTCTTAATTACCGCAACTCATTTACAAATAGGAACTACCATGTCGACTTTTATTGATATATTGACCCATGCTCGTCGATTAAATGCAGCTACAAAAGATCTTTCTGTAGTTGAACTAAAAGAAGTTGCAGACAAACTAGATGGCGTTATTGCTCAACGTATGGAAGATGAAGCAGAATTAATGCGAATTGAACAAGAGAAGCAAGTTCATATTGATCGTATTCGCCGTGAAATGGAAGCCGCTGGTTTAGATGCCGGAGATATTCTTGGTCATGCCGCAGTAAATGCAGGTGCTAAGCCTGTACGTAAACGCGCTCCCAAGCCACCTAAGTATGAATACACCGATGAACATGGCGAACACCGCACTTGGACAGGCCAAGGCCGTAACCCACGCCCTATTCAGCAAGCTATTAATGCGGGCGGTAGCAAAGAAGATTTCTTAATTAAGAAATAAACTCTTTGTTTTAGTTATAGAAACAGCCCGGTATATCCGGGCTGTTTTCTTTATAACAAGTATTACAACAACTGGGTAACATTCATGACTTATAATATGAAAGCCATAGGTATTATTGAATCTCCATATCGCGAGAAATTCGCTATTCCTCGCCAACCCGGTTTAGTTAAAAGCGCTCATGGCACTATTGTAATGGCTGAAGAATTCTCTTCCCCCGACTTCTTTCGTGGCCTCGATTCATTTTCTCACCTTTGGTTGCAATTCGTTTTTCATGAAACCATTAACCAAGGTTGGCAAGCATTAGTTCGCCCTCCTCGGCTCGGTGGTAATGCTAAATTAGGCGTGTTTGCCACACGCTCTACATTTCGGCCCAATGCTTTAGGTCTTTCTGTTGTTGAGCTAGTAGATATTCATTATAAGAATGGTCAAGCTCGAATTGATATTGGCGGCTTAGACTTATTACATGGCACGCCTATTGTTGATATTAAGCCCTATTTACCCTACGCAGATGGCATAATAGACGCTCGCGGCGGTTATGCTCATGTAGCGCCTGGAAATAGCATTGCTATCGAGTTTAATTCCGACACTCAGCAAGTATTAAACCAGTACGCAGCCGAATACCCAAACTTGAAAACATTGATTACCGAGGTATTGAAACAAGACCCACGCCCTGCATATCAGAAAAAAAACGCCAGTCACCGCATTTATGGCATGCAGCTGTTCGATTTCAATATTAATTGGCAAGTGCAAGCTGAAGAACAAGCTGAGGTTCACCAAGTTATTTCCATAACCCGGCTTTCGACTTAAAAGGCTTTCTGCCCTCTGGCGAGCCTGTTAGAATTGAGCCATGACATTTATTATGCTGTGACAGGCATAACTTAAGAATAACGAGACAATAAACATGCGTACAACCCAGTACCTTCTTGGCACTTTAAAAGAAACTCCTGCTGATGCCGAAGTGATCAGCCATCAACTTATGCTTCGCGCCGGCATGGTACGTCGCGTCGCTTCAGGGCTTTATACTTGGACGCCAACCGGCTTAAAGGTATTGCGTAAAGTTGAAAATATTGTACGGGAAGAAATGAACGCCGCCGGTGCCTTGGAAATTTTAATGCCCATGGTGCAGCCTGCCGACCTATGGCAAGAGTCGGGCCGTTTAGACGATTACGGCCCCGAGTTATTGCGCATAAAAGACCGCCACCACCGCGATTTCGTACTTGGCCCGACCCATGAAGAAGTGATCAGCGAATTTGTTCGCAAAGAAGTGAGCAGTTATAAGCAGTTGCCAATGAACTTGTTCCAAATTCAAACCAAGTTCCGCGACGAAATTCGTCCGCGCTTTGGCGTCATGCGTGCGCGTGAATTTATTATGAAAGACGCCTATTCGTTCCATACGTCTGAAGAGTGCTTAGAAAAAACCTATCAAACCATGTACAACGCTTACTCGCGTATTTTCACCCGCTTAGGTTTGAACTTCCGCCCTGTTATCGCTGACACAGGTTCGATTGGTGGCAATATGTCACACGAGTTCCATGTGCTGGCAAGCGCAGGCGAAGACGACATTGCCTTTAGTAGTGATTCCGATTATGCCGCAAACGTAGAGCTTGCAGAAGCCCTAGCTCCGGCAGCTTCACGCGCTGAAGCTACAGAAGAAATGGTGAAAAAAGCCACACCAAACACCAGAACTATTCAACAGCTTGTTGAACAGTTTAATGTGCCGGTTGAGAAAACCATTAAAATCTTGATTGCGCATGGTACATTAAAAGACGATAAGCCCACTTTAGTTGCACTTGTTGTGCGTGGTGACCATAACCTGAACGAAATTAAAGCTGCTAAACTCGAAGGCGTAATGTCGCCGCTTGAATTTGCTACTGACGACGAAATTCGTGACGCAGCTAATGTCAGCCCAGGTTCCATTGGCCCAGTTAACTTACCAATTCGCACCATTGTTGACCGTAGCGCCGCAGCTATGAGCGACTTTGTTGCAGGTGCCAACGAAGACGGCTTCCACTTATTTGGTATTAACTGGGAGCGTGACGCTGCTTGTAGCGAAATTGCCGACTTACGCGACGTGGTTGCCGGTGACCCAAGCCCGTGTGGTAAGGGCACTTTAAGTATCGCCCGTGGTATTGAAGTGGGCCATATTTTCCAACTTGGCACCACCTACAGCGACGCCATGAAAGTGGGCGTACTCAATGAAACTGGTAAGCATCAGAATTTAACCATGGGTTGTTACGGCATTGGTGTGTCGCGTATTGTCGCCGCCGCAATTGAACAGCATCACGACGACAACGGCATTATTTGGCCAGCAGCCATGGCGCCTTTCGACGTGTGTATATTACCCATGAACATGCACAAATCCGCGCGGGTCACGGAAGCGGCAGAGAAACTGTACGCAGAACTCACAGCAGCAGGCTTCGATGTTATCTTTGACGACCGTAAAGAGCGTCCTGGCGTTATGTTCGCTGATATGGAACTGATTGGTGTGCCGCACACTATTGTGATTGGCGAACGTAACCTTGACGAACAAGCAGTGGAGTACACCTCACGCAGCAGCAGCGAAAAAATTAAAGTTGCTGTAATTGATGTGGTCCCATACTTAAAAGCCTTATAAATTGGAAGGGCTGCCCATGCAGCCCTTTTTTATGGGTGTGACGTTTAACCGAAAAGGCGTTCGACAACTAATTACCTGTTTTCTAGCATATAAAAACGAAGCTTGCGCTCTTCTCTCATTATATAAAGAATAAATACATCACTTCCCTCTTCCCGGTAAAAAATACGGCAAGGTGACACGATGATTTCTCTATAAATTGAATGGGGTAGTTCAGGCGGTATGCGGCCAGATTGGGGATACATTTCTAGTCGCTCTACTTTAGTAAAAATCTCTTTAACCAAAGCTCGGGCTGCTATTGAGTTATCCAGAGCAATATAATTTGCAATAGCATCTAATTCATAAAGCGCTGGTTCCGTCCAGATTACTTCAGCCATTTACTCATTTTATCTTTGGCTTCAATGTTGCTATAGGTTTTACCTTCTAATACAGCACGCTCTCCCCGTGAGAGACCTTCCAGTAACTCTAGCCGACTTTGCATAAACTCATAATCTTGAACATCGACAAGATAAGCAGATGGCTGACCATGTTCCGTAATCAGTATCGGCTCTTTCGTTAAATGCAGGTCTGCTAGAATTTTTGTTGCTTGGCGTTTAAGGTTTGTAACAAGTTCAACTTTCATAAAGCCCCCTATAAACTCAATAGTGACACTATAGTATCATTTTTTGGGTGGGGCAATTATTCGGCTGTCGTTTATTCGCTATAAAAGGCTTCAACAGCACCTTTTAAGGTGATCAACAACGGTTGGCCACGGCGGTCAAGGGCTTTAGGTGCAGCTACTTTTATCCAGCCTTCACTAATACAGTATTCTTCAACGTCGAAACGCTCTTTTCCTTTAAATAAAATACCAATATTATGCTCAAAAATTTCTTCAACAAAATGCGGGCTACGAGGATTACTTGAAAGGCGATCCGGTAAAGCAGGTAATGATTTAGTATCGTTCATATTTAACCTAGCGTAAGTAAAAAGTGCGATATTGTAGGCAATATAGGCCTAACGCTCAAGAACTCGAAAAAAGTAGTTTAAACCGACTCTGCGCCTATCTCTCGCAACGCCTTCACCAGAGTATCGGGCTCTTGCGCTCCAGAAATAAGGTACTTATTGTTGATAATGAACGCAGGTACGGAAGTAACGCCTGCTTGCTGATAAGTGGCTTCGTTTTCTCGCACTACAACAGCGTATTGATCTGACTCTAGTATTTGCTTGGCTTTTGCTGAGTCTAGCCCAACCGCGGCAACGCAGCTTAGGAGAACCTTATGGTCGGCAACATCCTCCGCTTTACCAAAGTACGCTTCAAATAGCGCTTGTTTCATGGCCGTTTGCTTGCCCTGTTCCCCAGCCCATTTCACTAAACGATGTGCATCGAAGGTATTACAGGTTAACCGCTCTTGTAGCTTCTCGAAATTAATACCCAGTTCTTTGGCAATGACCATCATCTGATTCTGGTTGGCCCGCATTTCTTCTTCACTGCGCCCGTATTTTTTAGCCAGTGCAGGTAAAATAGCCTCACCCTTACCACTATGGTTAGGGTTCAACTCAAACGCATGCCACTGCACCGTAAATTCATAGTCCTTAGCCAGTTGTTCCATAGCCAGCTCTAGTCGCGCATAACCTATAGCACACCAAGGGCAGGCAATATCGGACACAATGTCTACTTGTATATTATTCATAGTGAAACCTATACGTTTTGTTGAAGTTGCTAGAGAAATTCGCGCACCACATTCATCACGCGCCCTTCTACTGTGTTTTGTACTTTTTCTTCAATCTGACTGCACTGCGACTGAACTTCGCGCCTCGAATGCGCCACCACCACGAAAGACCATTCACTAGCGTCATGCCTGTCGCGCTCACCACTTTCACACACAGCCACCGAAGGACTACGCCCGAAGCGTTCATGCATGCCGCCCATGCGCTGCCGCTTCTCTTTTAACGAGCCGCAGCCCGGTAGAGCAAACGTCATGGTTAAAACAGCGATGTGCATGTGGTTTTCCTTATGTCAGTTAAATAGCAATCACACCAAGTGGCTCACAATTTCCCCAGCTAACGGCCTGCTTAGGTCTCTGCGCCTGCAATGGGATCGATATAATGCAAGTGCATGTCCCAAGGGAAGTGAATCCAGGTGTCTTGTTCTATGTCGGCAATATGCTCGTCAACAAAGGGCAAGCCCGCTGGTTTGGCGTACACGGTAACGAACTTTGCTTTAGGAAAACGTTTGCGTAAAAACTTGAGTGTATTGCCTGAATCAACAAGGTCATCTACTACTAAAAAACCTTCACCGTCTTCTGTACAAGTTACGTCTTTGAGCATTTCTGGTTCTGTTTTCTGACTTTGAAATTCATACGAGCTAACGCAAACCGAATCGACTACCCGCAAGTTCAGTTCGCGTGCCATGATCGCGCCAGGTACGAGGCCACCTCTGCTGACAGCAATAACGCCACGCCATTGTTCAACGGGTAATTGCCGACGGGCTAATTCTCTTGTCGCTCGGTGCAACTCTTCCCAAGACACAAAATACTCTCGATGCTCATGCTGAGTCATGACTTCTCCTTTATGTTCCTGCTGCTACGGCAAGACGGCTGTGGTAATATGTTGCGCACGATAATAGCACCTCAGCCTTATTGTGACAGTAATTTGTGACTCGAATGAAACACTAACAATATTTTAGAGAAAGGAAGTTCAATGCCAAAAGCAGTATTTATTGAAGCCAACGGTGGCGAATATGAAGTTGATGTGAATGTGGGCCAAACTTTAATGGAAGCCGCCACCGATAATATGATTGACGGTATTGTTGGTGAATGTGGTGGAGTGTGCTCGTGCGCCACTTGTCACGTTTACGTTGATCAAGAATGGTTTGATAAGTTACCACCGGCTGACGACTTAGAAGAAAGCATGATCGACGTAGCCCGTGATCCAATGGACAATAGCCGCCTTAGCTGCCAAATCGAAATGACCGAAGCACTCGACGGCATTATTGTGCGCTTACCGGTTTCTCAGTTCTAGCCCTTAATCAATAGACGCTATCGTCATCATGGTTTTATCGTGGTAACCCGTTGTTACCGTGATAAAACCTGCTAATTCTTTATCCAGCTCACTGTCGCCTGTGTCAACAATTAATGGCCGGCCGTTCATTGCGGTTAGCTTTTCTTTCGTGGATATCACAGTAATATTTTCACGCGGTACGCTACGAATAACTGCTGGCGACAGTTGTTGGTTACCTCGGCCAAACAAATGTCCTTGGCCACCAATCAGCGTTACGACTAAGTGCACTTGTTCGTATTTTTTTATTGTCGCTTCAATGTCTGTGGCTGTCACGTCACTTGCAATAAGCTTACCGTTAGCAACCAAATCAACCCCAAGCAAGGTGTTTTCTAGCCCTAGTTCTTCCATTACCACGGCAACGGTTGAGCCTGATCCCATAATATAAAGGGCGTCATCGTCCATGGCTTCCACCACGTCGGCAGCAATATCTACCAGCACCAATTCGTCACTTTCTTGGCCACCAATTTTAACCGCTTGCATGTATTCCAACTCACCCGGCACATTGAGTTCACCAAAGCGTCGTGCGCGTACCACGCCTTCGCGAAAAGCGGCTTCGTCAATATCCATCACATCTGCACCGCGCAACGTCGTCAGTTCACCGGTGACCATTTGGTGTAATACACGCCCTGCAGCTTTCGGTGTAATGGCATACACGCCCGAATGAATTTTCACTCCGGCAGGAATACCAACCACAGGTGTTATGTGCTCTCCCATGGCTGCATATACATCGCGTGCGGTGCCGTCGCCACCTGCGAATACGAGTAGGTCAACGCCTTCGGTTAATAAACGCTGCACAGCTTCGCGCGTGTCGTTCGCTTCCGTTTGCTGGCTTTGCGGCTGATAACAAACCTTTGCTGCGTAGCCAAGCTCTGCCAGTACGTCGGCTCCCATGTCGTTGGCAGCAGTTAGCCAGTCGATACGGTCGGCCACGTCAGTTAATTCCGCTAAGGCCGCAATGGTACGTTTGGCTGACTTTTGTTCCGCACCGCGAGCTAAGGCTTCACGCCGAACATCGGCGCCGTCGCTGCCTTTTAAGGCCACCGAGCCGCCAATGCCTGCATAGGGGTTGACCACTAAACCAAAACGAAAACGTTGCACGTTATTGCTCCTTTAAAACACGGTTGCTATCAATATTTTTTAATAATTCCCGCCCTGCTGCGACCAGTAATTCAGACGACAATGGCGGCTGTTGATAATGTTCTTGCAAGCGCTGACAAAAAGCAGCTAAACGCGGTGGTAAACCACTACTTTCATGGCTAAATAATTGCTGTGCCTGTTGAATCACTTTTTCAGTAAAAGCATAACGATCCGGTTCAAAGCTGCCACTTAAATTGTCGAGGCTTACTTCAAAGTGTTGCCCGGCACTTAAACTGAGTAGCCACTCATAGCTTTGCGGTTTTACTTCCACTGCCTCAAAGGCCATTTGTTGGCGCTCATCGCGGCCGTCAGGATAATACCAATAGCCATAGTCCGGCAACTGTCGACGCACTTTTCCTGCCACACACCAGTGGGCAATTTCATGTAAAGCAGAACGGAAATAATCATGACTGAAGAAAATACGACAATGGGGCTGTTTATTAGTAGCCGGCAAATACAATGGCTCAGTGGCGCCACCGCATAGTATTGTGTTTTCTGAAGGAAGAAAAGCGGCGTTAAATAACGCCGCTAATTCATTTACTCTGCTTTGGTCTAGCTGGATTTGGCCTGACAATGATTCTCTTTCCAACTCATTTAATATTTAGACACTTTCTATTTATACACCTGGAACTCTAAGCCTTCTTGCCACCACTTAGGAGCTGGCGTACCTTTCAAGTAATGATCGAAAAACTCGAGCATTTTAATGGTGTAATCTACTTTGTTCGCATAACGCTGTAAGTGATGCGGTTCGCCTTCGTATTGTAGCATAACCACTGGTTTGTCTAAGCGGCGTAGCGCAAGGTAGTACTCAATACCTTGTTCCCATGGTACTGCGCCGTCTTTATCGCCAAACTGAATGACCATTGGCGTGTTAATTTTATCGGCAAAAAACACCGGTGAATTCTCAATATACAGATCGAGATTATCGAACATGCTTGGGCCAATACGGCTCTGACCGGTTTCGTATTGGAACTGACGGGCTAAGCCACTGCTCCAACGAATACCACTATAGGCACTGGTCATGTTCGACACAGGCGCACCTGAAACAGCGGCGGCAAACATATCGGTTTCTGTTACCACAAACGCAGTTTGGTAACCCGACCAGCTGTGGCCGTGTAAGCCAATTGCTTCCGGATCAGCAATGCCTTTATCGATCAGCATTTGCATACCCGGCACCAGCGACTCAGTCGCACTTGGCCCTGGTGCACCAATACGGAAGTTCACATCAGGTAAGAACACCAAGTAGTCATTACCCAAGTAAAACGGGAAATTAGGTCTATGGTTCACTTTCATTTGGTTGTATTGGTATACCCGTTGCGAGAATTTCTCGTAGTAATAAACCATAACCGGATAAGTGCGGCTTGCATCGTAGTTGTCTGGTTTAATCAACACCCCTTGGAGTGGCTCGCCAATACTGCTGGTCCATTCTACCAGCTCGGCGTTACCCCAAATAAACTCATTTTGCTGTGGGTTTATATCGGTCACTTGCACGCTATTGGCGAAGTTCATATCAGCCACTTGCATGTTCGGGAATTGACGGAAGTCTTGCTCGGTAAAATAGAAACGGTTTTCAGTTGGGAATTGCTTCACCAGTTGGTACGATTTTTCACCCTCACGTAATGGTGTGAATTCACCTGTGGTGGTATTGATGCGGTGGAAACCAGCGGTTTTCAATATATCGTGAAAACTGCGAACTAAAATAGGCTCGCCGACTTTGTAATGCCCTTCATCTTTGGCTTCAATACGGTAAGCGGTCTGGTTTTCTCGCCCAAGCCCTGCAGTAATATTGCGTGCTGTATCAAGCGGCGTCACCAACCAAATATCATAACGGTCGTACACATAAAACGCCGTGCTGTCGGCTAGCCAACCACCGAAACCATAAGCTGACGGCTCGGTTGGACGGTCTTCAAGCTCATCAACCCAAGCGGTTTTTACTTTCGTTGCAACTTGCCGCGTGCTGCCGGTTTTGCTGTCAAATACCTGTAGCTGTTCGTTTTCCAAAAATGCAACAAAACGACCATTCGGCGACAAGCTGCCACGCGACCACGACGGTAAATTAGTCGCTATTTTTTGTTTCACACCCGTGCTTAAGTCCACATGGTATAGGTCTTGATAAAAGCCTGCCCAGGTAACTTCACGTAAATAAGGTGTTGAGTCGCTTAATAATGCGCTACGAGTGTCTTTATCAATACGAACATTGTATTCGGTGTTATCACTTAAACGCACTGTGCGCTTGTCAGCAAACCAGTACACCACTTCAGCGGTCGCACGTGCTAGTTGTTTTTGCACCACACGTTGCTGGGTAATAATACGGTCATCGTCGCCATGCCACACCTGTAAGCTACGATCACTGAGAATGCTGTCCACATTATAAAGGTCGGCTTCGTTTTCTGGTTTTTCTGACTCAGCTACTTTTTCAAACTGGCTTGGGCGGGTTCCAAAAACTAAGGCTGCATCATCTAAAATCCAGCGAAGTGAGGTATGCTCTGACACATCCCATCCCTTTTCCGTGGTGTCGAGTTGTTCCATTGAACCACCAAATCGCCACACCCAAAGTTCGCGTGCTGAGGCATTTTTTTCGCTGTCTGCGGCACCAATCGCCATAGCAAGCGCAAGCCCGCTTTCATTAAATTGGAAAGTTGCCGATGCTTTTCCAACGTTATCGCGCAGAACTATTTGCGAATTATTTTGGCTATTACGAATAAGAACTTTGCCTGGCGTGTCGTCATTGGCTTGGGTAAGTAAGGCCACTCGCGGCCCCTGCTCAGCTACGCTATAACTGACAATGTTGGCCACTTCACGCTGTTGGCCGTCGGCTAAGCGATAAAACACCACACGCTGGCCGGCTTTCTTTTCATCATCGTCTTCTTTGGCTTTACTGTCATTTTTAGCAAAGAGCACCACCAGGGTTTCACCGTCGCCAGTAAAGGCCGTGCTACTCACGTTTTCAAATACGGTTTGCTCACCATTGATGCTGTTCACTAGCACCGCGTGAGTCGCTAATGCTTTACGCTCTTTCGCATTCGTTGCCTGTTCACGGGCCAGTAAACTTGGCTCTTGAGCAAACACTACATAGTTACCATTTTGCGTTACTTGCGGCTTAATACCGCGTTCAACCGCGAACTCATGCGCAACTGCTGTGCCTGTTTCGTTTAAACGCACCACATAACCTGTGGCATCACCACGGTCAGGTACTGCGTCGTAGGCATACACATTCCCAGCTTCGCTCCACACTTGGCGCTCTATTTCTCGGAATTTCATAATGTCGGTCACTGCCAATGGGCGTAAATCGCTCGTTGCCGACGCTGCAGAGGTCATAAAGCTTGTGCTGGTTAACAGCACCAGCACAATTAAATGGAATATGTAATGAATGGGGTGTCGCATTAAACCGCCTCAAATCTGTTAAAGATGAATGGTAACAAATAGTCTGTATCGATTATGTAAGATTCACTAAGCAACCGCTACTGCTTGCCGCGCAGCCAATCGCATGTAGGTGGCGAGTAATCTCATTCGAGTTATTGGCTCGAGGAAATTGTTTCTTTGTCGCGGGCAATCCCAAGTGCACACACCATACCAATCAAGGCAGCAATAGCAGCCAATGAGTAAGTGAACGACGCGCCAGCACCATCTTGCCAAGTAATACCTGATACCCAAGCACCAATTGCCGCACCACCCCCCCAGGCCACACTAATATAAATAGCCTGACCACGGCTTTGTTGCGATTTGGGAAAATGGCGATGTAAGAACCGCATGGCAGCACTATGCTGCAGGGCAAAACTAAAAGCGTGTAACAACTGTGAAATAGCAAGTAGCCATAGTGTAGCGCCGAAGTCGGCCACTAACCACCAGCGCACAGCGGTTAAGGCCATACAAACAGCAAGTACGCGCGACAAGCGAAAACGCACTAATAGCTTACTAGCTACTAAAAACATCACCACTTCGGCCACTACACCGAGCGCAATAATGGCACCAACAGTAAAAGGTGCGTAGCCAAGCTGGGCTAAATACAATGCGAAAAAAGCATAAAAAGGCGCAAAACTAAGTTGCAATAAAATGCTGGCCGCCATAAAAGACAGGAATTGTCTTTTGAAGATATTCTGCACTAAGCTTGCGCTTGCGCCGTTTACTACCTGTTGGCTTAACTGACGTATTTCTCGTAACCGAACCACCGACACCATCAGTGGGATCATTAAAAATGCGGCTAAAAGGGGGAAGCTAGCTTTGCCGCCCCAATCAATCAGCCCGGCGGCCACCAAAGCAACCACAATAAAGCCCATACTACCAGCAGCCCGAATACCACTATACTTATGCTGTTCCGCACCTAAGGTATTCAGTGTGACAACTTCTAATTGAGGCAAAACGGCCGACCAGAAAAAACTAATCAGCGCCATGACTAAAGCAACCCCAGCAAAGCTGGTGACTTGATTCAGCAGAAAAAACAATACGAAGGTGGCAAACACCCCTACTCGAATAGCCGGTAGCCGCTTCCCCTTATAGTCACAGTAAGTGGCCCACAAAGGCGGCCCAACAATACGACAAAGGGTTGAAATAGCGATTAGTTCGCCAATATCTCGTGACTTAAAGCCTAGCGCATCAAGGAATACCGCCAAGTACGGCATGATTAAGGCTAAAACAGCAAAATAACCGAAGTAAGCCCACCGCAATCGATTGGCGTCTTGCTTGGTTATGACTTCGCTCATGGAATTTTATAGCCTATTGGCGTAACACCGCCATTTTGTGCACGTTGTCTTAACCAATGGTCCATCACCACCAGAGCCATCATGGCTTCAGCAATGGGTACCGCTCGAATTCCAACACAAGGATCGTGCCGCCCTTTAGTACTAATAGTTTGCGCTTCGCCTTGGCGGTTGATGGTGTCGCCCGGCAAAGTGATACTGGAAGTCGGCTTTAATGCTAAGTCGGCCACCAAAGGCTGGCCTGAGCTAATTCCACCCAGTACGCCACCCGCGTGATTGCTGGTAAAACCTTCTGGTGTCATGGCGTCGCGATGGGTACTCCCCCGCTGCGCTGCAACGTCAAAGCCGTCACCCATACTTACGGCTTTCACCGCATTAATACTCATCAGGGCTTTGGCGATATCCGCATCGAGGCGATCAAACACAGGTTCACCTAAACCTGCTGGCATACCTTCAGCCACCACGCGAATACGGGCACCAACGGAATCACCGGCTTTTAATAATTCACGGATAGACGCATCAAGCGCCTCTAGCTTGTTTGGGTCGGTAAAGAAGAAGCTATTTTCGCTAGCAGCGGCAAAGTCGTACTGTTCTGCAACTATGTCGCCCATTTGGGTCATACCCGCTCGAATAACAATACCTTGCTGAGCTAGAAATTTACGTGCTATAGCGCCAGCGGCCACGCGCATGGCCGTTTCTCTTGCCGAAGAACGGCCACCTCCGCGGTAATCGCGGCTACCGTATTTTTGATCGTAGGTGTAATCCGCATGGCCAGGGCGATATAGGTCTTTAATATCGGAATAGTCGCGGCTACGTTGGTCTGTATTACGAATTAACAATGCAATGGGTGTACCTGTGGTTTTGCCTTCAAATACACCTGAAAGGATTTCAACTTCGTCGGCTTCGCGGCGTGCTGTGGTGTAGCGGCTTTGCCCCGGCTTACGCCGATCAAGTTCAAGCTGTAAGTCAGCTTCATTTATTTCAACGCCTGGGGGGCAACCGTCAACTATCGCCGTAAGTGCAGGCCCGTGACTTTCACCACTGGTGGTTACTGTAAAAAGCACACCAAAGCTATTACCTGCCATACATTACTCCCAGGATTTAGTTGTTATTAAATTTTTCGTTACTCAAAGCAAGCGCGGGCTGCCACAAGAGCACTACGATTAATGGCAAAGACACCGTCGCCGCCGTGTTCAAATGAAAGCCAAACAAAAGGAACCTCGGGCCATAGTTCCGCCATGTGCACCCAGCTGTTACCCACTTCGCAAATTAGCATACCCTCTTCCGTTAAATAATCAGGGCTGTGGAGTAAAATATCGCGCACTAAATCGAGGCCATCGTTACCTGCCGCCAAGCCTAATTCCGGCTCGTGACGGTACTCTTCCGGTAAATCTGCCATGTCTTCCGCGTCAACATAAGGCGGATTAGTAACAATAAGATCGTATTTAGTTTCAGGTAAACGACTAAAACCGTCGGACTGAAATAAGGCAACGCGCTCTTCTAAATCGTGGTCGCTCACATTTATTTCTGCCACTTCCAGCGCATCGGCTGAAATATCACTGGCATGAACAATAGCGTCTGGAAATGCATAGGCGCAAGCAATAGCAATACAGGCTGAGCCGGTGCACAAGTCTAGTATTTGCTCGGGCGTTTTGGTTAACCAAGGGGCAAAGTTGTTTTCAATTAACTCTGCAATCGGCGAACGCGGAACGAGCACGCGCTCGTCTACATAAAACGGCAAACCTGCAAACCAAGCTTTATTCACTAAGTAAGCAGCTGGAACACGATCTTCAAGGCGTTGCTCAAGCCAAGCAGCTAATTGCTCACGTTCGTGTTTGGCTAAACGACACGACAGGTAGTTTCCTAATTCGGCATGATGCAACTGAGTGAGTTCCGACAAAAGTAAATTGGCTTCGTCCCAACCGTCCACAGCCCCATGACCAAACCATATTTCAGCCTGATGTAATTGGGTCGCAATGTAACGCTGCCAGTCGCCAATAGTTTTTAGGCCATCGCCTAATTTTTTCTGGTCGTCATTCATTTGTTTATTCTCAGCCTTCATGGCTTTCTCGATAAAACGTTTTAAGTTTGCCACTCATGGCTAAAGGTTCTAAATCGAGCACGGCAATACCCGAGGTAGGGAAAAGTGGCGGTTGAATACCTGTGTCCAAATAACTCACTAAATAACAAACAAACGGCATATGTGAGACCACTAATACCGATTCGGCCGGTTCAATTTGCAAACGGGCTAATAGCGCACCAGCAAACATCTCTGCGTCACTTTCCGGTGTTATTTCACTACTTTCTTCAATCACTTCAATAGGAATCTGGTGGGACACATGCTGAAAGGTTTGCTGCGCTCGTATATACGGGCTGACAATTGCTAAATCTATTTTTTGCTGTTGAGCGCTTATCCACTGAGCCGCTTTTTCTGCTTCCGCATGGCCTGCAGACGTTAACACGCGAGCAGCGTCCGCACCTGGTATACCGTAACCGGCACGTGGTGGTTCAGCTTCTCCATGCCGCATGACATACAACTTCATGACTTTATGCCTCTGTCTGGGTCTGGACGACCGCCGGTGGTTTGGTCTGCACGCCCTTCTTTTTTCGCCAATTCTGCTCGACGCCGACGATTTTCTTTCGGGTCGGCAATCAATGGGCGATAAATTTCAATACGGTCATGCTGTTTTACAATATCTGTTAACTTACAGCTGCGGTTCCAAATTCCAACACGGTCCTTTTCCACTATCATGTCTGGGAAATACCGCTGCATACCAGAAAGCTCAATAGCACTTTCAACTGTTGTTTCTGGCGGTACGCTAATATTAAGTATTTTTTGTCGTTGCGGCGTACCGTACACCACTTCAATACTTATGCTATTTCCCATTGCCGTAAACCTGCCGTGCGCGTTGAGCAAATGCATCAACCATGCGTGAAGTCATTTCATTAAACACTTTACCAAAGGCAAAGTGTAACAGCTTACTGGAGAACTCAAAATCAAGCCGCAACGTTACTTTACAGGCATCCGCTGACAGGGCTTTAAATTCCCAGTCACCCGATAAATGCTTAAACGGACCATCGACTAATTCAAGCCGCACGTGGTTCGGTTCAAACAATGTGTTTTTTGTTGTGAACGCATGGCGAATGCCCGCCTTGCTAATAGACAATTCAGCAACAATTTCTTGCGCCGACTCGCTAATTACGCGTGACGCATCACAACTAGGAACAAATTCTGGATAACGTGCCACGTCATTGACGAGTGTGTACATTTGACGATCGCTATAAGGCACGAGCGCGCTTCGCTCAATTTGAGACATTACTTATCAGTCCTAAATCTAAGGCAAACAGACGAAACGATCATTCTAACCTGACCTAACACGAGTTTATACCACTGAAACTATTCTTTTCCCCTTTTCTGTTGCGCTGCAAAAGGTATAATGCCCCTATGAAATCAAAAAAAGCATCTACAAACACCATTGCCTTGAATAAAAGGGCTCGCCACGAATACTTTCTTGAAGATAAGTTTGAGGCAGGTATCGAGCTCCAAGGATGGGAAGTCAAAAGTATCCGCGATGGCAAAGTAAATATTGCCGACAGTTACGTCATTCTTAAAGATGGGGAAGCCTTTCTCTTTGGCTCTCATATCCAGCCACTACAGAGTGCCTCGTCGCACGTTGTTTGTGACCCTGAGCGTACCCGTAAGCTACTACTTAAAAAACGTGAGCTCAGTACCCTCATGAATAAAGTAGACCGCGAAGGTTATGCCATTATCGCCACGGCTATGTATTGGAAAAAATGCTGGATAAAGCTCGAGTTTTATCTTGCTAAAGGTAAGAAAGATCACGACAAACGCGACACCATAAAGGACCGCGATTGGGCACGTGAAAAAGAGCGCATGTTAAAGCACAAAGTGGGTTAGCAGTTTTATCCGCGCACCCACTTACCACCCCATGCAACTGCAACGCCCCATTATTCTTTGCCACTGACCACTTGTAGAGCAGGATGCTGCTAAGTCACAGCGCATAAACGTACCTTGCCCAGAGGCTCGGCATTCCTGATAAATCGTACCATGCCACGAGTATGCTTCTCCCCCTGGGTGTGAAGGTAAAGACAGCGTGTAATTCATTGTTGGTGCCGATTGTGCAACAGTAACTATATGATTTGCTGCTGCACATGGCTGAACACTTATTTGCCAATGAATAGGCGCCGTTAGCTGCGTGTATAGTGTAGCTTTTTTGCCACTATATACTTCTATTTGTAAATTAAAGGCTAGTTCATCAATACTAACCAAGGTACTCGCTTCCTGACAACGTAACTTGCCTTGATGCCCTGCAGGCACAGTTTGAACAGGGCACGAAAGTGCAACTCCAGT
>Ga0079223_10000790_pt1 | contig 17450 bp, 14 predicted proteins | sample Stecom2011_FD_75072 | JGI IMG/M metagenome (GOLD analysis project Ga0079223, IMG submission 75072) | Agricultural soil microbial communities from Utah to study Nitrogen management - Steer compost 2011 | ecosystem: Environmental > Terrestrial > Soil > Agricultural land | place: USA: Utah... | reverse complement strand
TTTACATTAGCAGTTTTAATGGTTGCGTTTAAAGCATTTAAAACTCCTTCATCACTATTAATAGTATACGCAATTAATTGATAAGCTGCTTTAACTTCTTCAAATTGTTCACCGCGTTCAACCTCCTCTTCGATGCTCTTATAATCTAAGGTATTGAGTTGTAATTTGGTTAATTCTTCTAACTGAAATGTATTGAACTCTTGTTCTAATGTAATTTGAGACCTATTTTCTTCAAGCGTTTTTATTTCTTTGGCTAATTTCTTAGCATTACTATAAAGTTCTTTCAAACTAATTAGTAACTTTTCGTTATTTGAAATAACATCTAAAATCGAACGTTGAAAACTTTTGTTTCTTAACTCTAAAGTATGGTGCTGAGAATGGATATGAATGAGCTTTTCAGATAAGTCTTTAAGAACAGACAACTGAACAGGAGTATCATTAATAAAAGCACGTGATTTTCCGTTTGAATTAATTTCTCTACGGATTATTGTTTCACTTTCTAGATCTAAATCATTGATTTTAAAAAACCTTGAGAAACTATCTCCTGTAATTGTAAAGACAGCTTCAACGATTGTTTTTTTCTCACGATCACGAATAACAGCATAGTCTGCTCTTTCTCCTAAAATCAATTTTAAGGCTCCCAATAAAATTGATTTTCCTGAACCAGTTTCACCAGTAATTACAGTAAAACCATTATTTAATTCAAGCTGCGCGTTCTCAATCAACGCGAAATTATTTACCGTTAAACGATTAAGCATTATTGTATTATTTCTTGATATTTAGAAGCATTGGTAGGGTCTAATCTTTTCAGCATATTCACAAGATCAACTTGTTGTTTTCGCTCTGCATCTTTATAAATTCCAGCAATTTCTTGTCTTTTCGCTGATAAGAAGTTCAGCACATTCACAGAACCAGGTTTAGAGCTATTCACTGGTAAAAGCTTTTCTAAAGCCTCTTTGATTTCTGTTCTGGCCAACTCTTGGTCATCGTAAATCTTATCTAATCCTTTTCTATGGTATTGGTAAAAACACTCTCTTAAAGGGTTGAAAAGTTCTTGTAAAGCATTTTCAATCAACCAATATCTATTTCTTCTTCCTTTTTCATCAGCCCTCCAACCTGGCATCATGCTACTTTGTGCAAGAAGTACAATATCTTGTGCTTTTTTCAAGTATGGGTCTCCTCCTTTCAATGCAAAAGAGTCTCCATCTAATCCCAAAATATAGAACGCATAGAAAGCCATTACTGAAGATAAGTTATCTGTGAATTGATTGTCTGAATATAAAATTTTTGCTCCACGTCTGAATGTAAAGTCAACATTTTCATCAAGATAATTAAATAGGGTTGTATTGTATGTGGAATTAAAAACGGGTCGTGTTGCTTGGATCTGAACAGATGCTTTATAATTACCGTTTCCTTTTATTTCTGTGATCGACACTTGAAAAACACAATTAATTCTTTCTTCTACAGCAAACTCTTCTTTTGTCCAAGCCGTACTGTTCATTATCTCAAATATTGCCAGTTCCAACTCCTGCAATATTTCTTTTTCCGTTGTTGAGACATCTAATGCGGGATTAGATTGAACATTTACTTGACAATTTAATTCCTGTGCAGAAATAAAAGAGGTAAATAATAAGGCGATTATGAAGAGTATAATTTTCATTTTTTTAATGTCAAAAGATATTCTATTATATTGTTGGCAACTACTTTCTTTGAAGATAACTCAAATTTAGTGGTTTTATTGTTGATGTCCAATAGAGTTATTTTATTTGTATCATGACCAAATCCTGCACCTTCGTCTTCTAAAGTATTGATCACAATCAAATCAAGGTTCTTTTTCTTTAATTTCCCAGCCCCATGTTCCAATGCATTATTGGTTTCCAAAGCAAATCCGACCAGCCATTGTTTTGGGTTTTTAGTCTTCCCAATCGTTTGTAAAACGTCAGGATTCTTCACCATTTCAATTTGCATTTCAGTGTCTGATTTTTTGATTTTTTGAGTTGCAACTACTTTTGGTTTATAGTCAGCTACCGCCGCAGCAAAAATTCCTCCTGAACAGTCTGAAAAGTATTTTTTTGCTTGAAATAACATTTCATCTGCAGTTCGAATATCAATTCTCTTAAGGTTCTTATGCAACAACTCACACTGGGTTGGACCAGCAATAAGAATAACTTCAGCACCTCTCTCTAAACAATTTTCTGCTAAAGCAAACCCCATTTTCCCACTGGAATGGTTTCCAATAAAACGAACAGGATCGATAGCTTCATAAGTTGGTCCAGCCGTAATCAGAACTTTCTGACCTTTCATAGACTCTTCATTAATGAAAAACCGTTCAATTTCTTCGACTATATTTTCAGGTTCTGCCATACGGCCCTTTCCAATTAACCCACTTGCTAAAAAACCTTCTTCAGCAGGAATAATCTTGACTCCATGTTTCTCTATTGCTTTTAAATTCTCATGTGTTGTAGAATGTCCATACATATCAAGATCCATTGCTGGAGCAACCATAACAGGACATTTAGCAGATAGATAGGTTGCAGTAAGTAGATTATCACAAAATCCATTTGCTAATTTAGCCAAGGTGTTTGCGGTTAAAGGAGCGATTACCATTAAATCTCCCCATGCTCCTAATTCAACGTGGTTGATCCATTCTCCATTCTCTTTGTTCCAGAAATTTAGATATGCTGGATTTTGGGACAATGTAGAAACAGTTAAAGGAGTTATAAAATCAGAAGAGGCAGAAGTTAAAATACATTTTACTTCTGCCCCTTTAGTTTTTAACATTCTTATAAGGAAGGCAATTTTATATGCTGCAATTCCACCGGTAATACCGATTACAATGCGTTTTCCTTTTAACATAACAATATGTTACGCTTCGATATTACGAAGGTAAATTTGGTCTCTTTCATACTCATCTATTGCCATAGCTGCTGGCTTAGGCAGACGCTCATAAAAACGAGAAATTTCAATTTGTTCTCTGTTTTCGAAAATCTCTTCAAGATTATCTGTAGTAGATGCAAATTCTGCAAGTTTTTGAGTCAACTCTTCTTTTAAATCAACATTAATTTGATTTGCTCTTTTTGCAAGAATCGCAATAGTCTCGTAAATATTACCTGTTTCTTTTTCTAATTCAACAGTATCACGCGTGATTGTTGTGCGCTCTGCTCTACTATTTTTAAAGCTCATATTTCTTATTTTTATTAACTATTGGTTAACTCCCTTTCTGCTCTTTTATTAAAAGTCTTTGCTTTTTCAAGTAAGCTTGAATCAGGATACTTTTTTGCAAAGTTATCAAATCTTTTCATTGTTTCCTCGAGATAATAGACTTTTTTCTTTTGTGAGGGAGAGTTTGACATCTCATACGCTTCAACAATGTCATTATAATCATATTGTTCCAAAACCAGAACCATCTCTTTATCCAAGTTATCGTTGTATCTCCTGGCCCTAACTTCATAGTTTTTATCTACAAATAGATAACTGTATTTGGTATACAACTCCATAGCATTTTCAATACGTTCTTTTTTCTTACTTAAAATACTGTTCATCGCCAGCTTGTAAGAATTCTCATACTGAATTAATGCAGCCTCATTAAGGTAAGAAGATCGTGGATATTCATCTAAAAAAGATTTGGAAGATGCTACTGCTGCCCTATGCTGCTCCATCTTATCGTACAAGCGAACAGCGTCAAATCTTTTCGTTTCTAACTTATAGCGCAACCTGTCCATCGTTCTGTTGCAAGAATCAATTAACTCACTCTGAGGATAACGTTGAACAAACATCTGTAAATCATTCAAAGCCAATTCTGTTTCTTCTTGATCTAAAGACGGGTTTGGACTGTTTTTAACCGAACAAATAGCTGTCATAAACAAAGCCTCTTCCGCGTTTTCACTTGTAGGATAACGAATAGAGAATTGATTGTAGTAGTACCCTGCCATATAATAATCTCCTTCTTCAAAATAAGACTTTGCAATACGGTAGTATGCTACTTGGCCTTTATCCGTGTTTGGAAACCGTTGATAAATTTGCTCATACAAAGTCAAAACTTTGCTATAATTCTTTTTATCAAACATGCGATTAGCTTGTAAGAACTTCTCTTCGTAATCATCTCCTTTTACTACTTTCTGATAGTCGCTGCATGAACTGAGCAATAGAAACAGAAAGGAAATTGAAAGTATTTGTGTAATAATTTTCATCCGTGCAAAAGTATAATTTTTATGTGTTGAAAGCAATTTTTATATAAGATTAACGAAATTATCAAAAATCCGCTCAATTTAATCACCACTTCAAGAGCTTTTGTATTTAAGAATTAACATTTATACAATTGAATTTAAAGCCAATATATAAAACGAAACTTTTATTTAATTTTTACAACTTTTATGGGTCAAAGGTGTTTTATAGACTATAAAGCGCAACAAAATAGTTAAATTTGTATCATGGAATTTAAACTCGTTTCACCTTTTGAGCCCATGGGCGATCAACCCCAAGCAATTAAAGAATTGACTTCTGGCGTTGACAATGATATACTGAATCAAACTTTACTTGGGGTAACTGGGAGTGGAAAAACCTTTACTGTTGCCAATGTTATCAATAATGTGAATCGTCCAACTTTAGTCCTTTCACACAATAAAACATTAGCTGCCCAGCTGTATAACGAATTTAAACAGTTTTTTCCTGAGAATGCTGTAGAGTACTTTGTCTCGTATTATGATTATTATCAACCAGAAGCTTATTTACCAATCTCTGATACCTTTATTGAAAAGGACTTAGCGATTAATGATGAAATTGAGAAGTTACGGTTATCCGCTACCTCTGCCCTACTTTCAGGACGAAGAGATGTAATAGTCGTCTCGTCTGTATCTTGTATTTATGGTATTGGTAATCCAAATGAGTTCGAAAAAAGTATCATTCCTATAAGCAAAGGAGATGTCATTCTAAGGAATAAATTCTTGTTCAAACTTGTAGAGAATTTATATTCACGTGCTGGAGATGAATTCAAAAGAGGAACTTTCCGCGTCACAGGTGATACAGTAGATATTTTTCTCGCCTATGCTGACTATGCTTTAAGAGTAGAGTTTTGGGGTGATGAAATTGAGGGTATTTACACAATTGATCCTGAGGATAACGACAAGTTAAGTGAATTAAACTCGATTAATATTTATCCTGCGAATATCTTCGTGAGTTCGCCTGAAACTACAAAAGCAGCCATAGAGTTCATTCAAGATGATATGGTAATAGAAGTTGAGAAATTAAAAGAAGATGGGAAACACGTTGAAGCGAAACGCTTGCTTGAACGAACGGAATACGATCTGGAAATGATTCGAGAATTGGGTTATTGTCAAGGGATTGAAAACTATTCTCGTTATTTTGACAAACGTCTTCCGGGAACACGTCCTTTCTGCTTATTGGATTACTTTCCTGAAGACTTCTTAATGGTTGTAGACGAAAGTCACGTGACTTTACCACAAATTAGAGCAATGTACGGTGGAGATAGAGCAAGGAAAATCAATTTAGTTGAATATGGCTTTCGCTTACAAGCAGCGATGGACAACCGCCCTTTGAAGTTCGAGGAATTTGAGTCGATTGTCAACCAAACAATTTATGTGAGTGCTACTCCAGCTGATTTTGAGATTGAAAAATCGGATGGCGTGATTGTAGAACAAGTTATTCGACCTACGGGATTATTGGATCCTGAAATTGATGTTCGCCCAAGCCTCAACCAAATTGACGACTTAATAGAAGAAATTCAAAAACGCATTCTATTAAAGGAAAGAACATTGGTTACGACCTTAACCAAACGAATGGCGGAGGAATTACAAAAATACCTCGACCGTATGGGGATTTTATGTCGCTACATTCACAGTGAAGTAGATACTTTGGAGCGTGTTGAAATCCTACAACAATTGCGACAAGGTGTTTTTGATGTCTTGATTGGTGTGAACTTGCTTCGTGAAGGTCTAGATTTACCTGAAGTAAGTTTGGTAGCTATTTTAGATGCAGACAAAGAAGGGTTCTTAAGAAACGAACGTTCACTGGTACAAACAGTGGGTCGAGCAGCACGAAACGTCAATGGAATGGTGATCATGTATGCTGACAAAATGACAAAATCCATGGAACGCACAATTGAAGAAACCTATCGAAGAAGAGCTATTCAAATTGCGTACAACGAAGAGCACGGAATGGTTCCAACGGCATTGAACAAGACCAATGAAAACGCATTCCACTATCGAACTGAAGAAGAGGATAACCGTACGATTGCAGCGGATCCTGTAGAGCAATACATGAGCGTTACGGAATTAGAGAAAAGTTTAAAAAACGCTGAACGTCAAATGAAAAAAGCAGCTAAAGACCTTGATTTTATGGAAGCAGCGAGGTTAAGAGATGAAATGTATCGCTTGCAGAAGTTGGTTGAGGTGAAGAAAGAGTAGTTTTAGTGGAATGCGGTAATGTATGGAGACCAAGGCCATGAGATGGAATCTCCCGGCAGCTTGGGGATTGTAAGGATGCGGAATGAATTGTTTTAGTAATAATTTTATTAGGCTTGTGATTCTTGGAGGCTTTTCTGTATGGAGACCCAAGGCCAGGAGAAGGCTTCGCCAAATCTCGCGGCAGCTTGGGGGGAAAGATCCGTGGTAATTAACGATGCTTTAGGTGATTGAGCCCGCCCCCCCCTGCCATCGGCGTTCCAATGCAACATGAAAGACTTTCTGTATTTTAAAAATAAACCGATAAAACAGTTATGGAGAAACCTCACTTCCAACCATATATTTAATCAAGTATTCCATATATAAGTCATACTCTCTTTATAAAAGTTAGAGTAAAATTGATAATAGAAAAATAATAACTATTTTTGTGTAAATACTGGCAATGATGTCTGCCTTAAACCGTCAATTTTGACTGATGACTTCTGCGAATTAATTACATTAACTGTACATTAAATGAAGTCAACATATACAACATTCTTCCAGTGGATTCTAATCACAATTGTTTTAGCAGCTATTACAGGTAGCATTGCAGCATTATTTCTATGGAGTTTAGAATTCGTAACTCAACAAAGAGAAACCCACAGTTTATTTATCTATTTATTACCTCTCGCGGGTTTAGCGATTGGTTTAATGTACTATTTCGGTGCAAAGCATGTTGAAGGTGGTAACAACCTTTTAATTAAAGAAATGCACACCCCTAAAAAGCACATTCATTGGAAAATTATTCCTTTGGTGTTTTTTGGAACGCTCATTACACACCTTTCCGGAGGTTCTGCAGGTCGAGAAGGAACAGCCGTTCAAATGGGTGGTGCAGTTGGGGATTCAATGACACGACTATTCAAACGGTCAAAAAACAACAGAAAGCGTCTGCTTAGAATGGGAGTTGCTGCAGGGTTCTCCGGCATCTTTGGAACACCATTGGCTGGAGCTGTTTTTGCTTTTGAATTGGCCAAAGACAAGAAGTTTGATTGGCGAAATATGTTGTGGACTTTAGCCGCTTCATTTGCTGGACATTTTGCTTGTATCGCTTGGGGAACAACACATTCACAATATGCTCTTTCAAGCTTTCCAACAATTTCTTTAAACACCTTGTTTTATACATTATTAGCTGGACTGGCATTTGGAGTTGCAGCTTATTTATTCATTCAAACAAAAGATTTATTCACTTACCTTTTCGCGGTTTTAAAAACACCTTATTTACGTCTGATGATAGGTGGGTTAGTTATCCTCGGTCTATTCTTAGTATTTGACATCAACCAATATTTGGGGTTAGGAGTTCCAGTTATTCAATCAGCTTTTGTAGAATCTTTAAGTAGCGAAACGTTTCTCATCAAACTCTTGTTTACGGCATTAACTTTAGGAGCAGGATTTAAAGGTGGAGAAGCTACACCTCTATTTTTTATTGGTGCAGCCTTAGGCAATTTATTGTTCCTATTCATTCCATTACCTTTAGATTTATTGGCAGGAATGGGCTTTATTGCCGTTTTTGGAGCCGCAACCAATACACCTATTGCGAGTACATTAATTGGACTCGAAATGTTTGGTTTTAATGGAATATTGTTCTTTGGAATCTCTACTTATATCGCTTATCTGGTTTCTGGAAGAACAAGTGTTTACAGCCATCAACAAACACTTTTAAAGAAGATTTCGATTCAATCTAAAATAAAAAAACCACCACTATTCTAATTATAGAACAATGATGGTTGAATAACAATTAAAATCAATTATTGCAATTTATTCAAGCGAGCAACCCATTCTTCTTGAGTTTTTTCTACTTTTTCTACAATAGATTTAAAATCTTTTTTGTTTTTCGCCTTTTTGATTTCAGACATAATCCCTTCTTGGAAGTCTGCTGCGTCATCTATAAAAGCATCAGTTTCTTCAGTTTTAGAAGTATTATATAATTGGATGCTGTAGCATTCATCTACTACATCGTAAATCATCCCATTAATGTTTCTTTTTAAATCTCTAACGTTTGCCATTTCAAATAATTTTAAAGTGCGTTTTTTGCATATTCAAGATGCTATATACGCTTTTGTTTTCGTAGTAAAGGTAATTCTAAACTTTAAATTTCAACTCATAAAATGATCAAATTTTGAAATCAAACTTTACTTTCCTATTTTCCCTCTAAGAAACGACTCTCCAAAAAAGAAACAAAACACTAAATATCAACATATTGCAACTCTACACTTTACGATTTGTCTTATAACATTCGTTATTACAAAAATTATGCATCAAATTGTTGGAGACTATAAGAAATCATGTTATTTTTGAACAGCTCAAGTGCACGATTATGAAGGGATTTTTATCAGATGAATTGTTATTCAACCTAAAAGAAATAACGAATGCGAATATTTCATTGGTTTCGAAAAAATGTATCCATTTAGGAGAGAATCAAATTACTTGGCGTCCTACAAACGAAAGTTGGAGCATTCAAGAAATTTTATCTCATTTAAATAGCTATTCAACTTATTACCATCAAGTTTTTATAGAAAAGATTCAGAATACTAAATACAAGAACATTAAGGAACATTTCGTCCCCTCTCCTCTTGGAAGAAGTGCTTGGAGATCAATGAAATTGGGACGTTTAAATAATATAAAACGTAAATTTAGAGCACCAAAGAATCTCAATCCAACATTGAGTCCTGAACTTATTGACCAAATAGCTGTGGCCAATTTTATTAAAAATCAAGAAGAGTTAATTACAATTCTTGATAACGCTGAGAACGTAAATCTAAAAAAGGTAAAAGTTCCCATTTCCATTAGTAAAATTGTTCGTTTAAGATTGGGAGACGCTTTAATGTTTGTGATCTATCATAACGAACGCCACATTCAGCAAGTAAAAAACATATTAGAACACCCTAATTTTCCAAAGAAAAAATGAAAACAGGTTCAATTGCAATTTGCGGACTAACCGTTATTCCTGTAAGAGCCGAACACGCTGACCCATCTGAAATAGTTACACAATTACTTTTCGGAGAATATGTTGAATGTATTGACCACCATGATCAGTGGGTGAAGGTGAAAATTTTACACGATGAATACATTGGTTGGGTGGATGAAAAACAACTATTGGTAATAAATCAAGGTTCAAATTTTCATTATAACTCAAATACACCTCGTCAACAAGAAGATCAATTAGAAATTCATACTCCATGGGGAATACAAGCAATTTTAAAAGGTTCTCCTGTACTTTCAAATGATTCCAATTTTAAAATTGATAAATATTCATTCAGCTGGACTAAACAATCGCCGTCGTTAAGAGAAAGTAATGTTTTCAATATTGCCGTGAGTTATTTAAACGCTCCATACCTTTGGGGTGGTCGCACTAAATTTGGAATTGATTGCTCAGGATTTAGTCAAACAGTATTTCATCAATTGGGATTCAATTTAAACCGAGATGCTTCACAACAAGTGCTGCAAGGTGAAGAAATAAACTTTGAAGAACAGAGAACTGGAGATTTGGCATTTTTCGCTTCCGAAAAAACGGGGAACATAACCCATGTAGGCATCATTCTTTCAGATTTTAAAATCATACATGCACACGGAAGAATACGTATAGATCAATTGGATAAAACTGGAATTTTCAATGAAGAAAAAGCATATTATTCACATAAGCTATTCAACATAAAGCGCTATAAATTATAATTTTATTACTGAAACCTGCAGTTATACAACTGGTAATTTTAGGTTTGGAATTAGACTAAAGTGATAATAATTACAGGCGCCATCCAAGTCAATTTCAAATATTGTTTTATCTTGACGCACTTAGAAAAAAATGCTAACATTAAAGATTAGGATAAGTATTATTTTTAAATCGAAAAATATATAAAATGAAACGAGATAAGGAAATATTTGATTTAATCGGACTTGAGAAAGAACGTCAAATCAATGGAATTGAATTAATTGCTTCGGAAAACTTCGTAAGTGAAGAAGTTATGGAAGCAATGGGATCAGTATTAACAAATAAATATGCTGAAGGTCTCCCAGGTAAAAGATATTATGGTGGATGTGAGATCGTTGACCAAGTTGAGCAATTGGCCATCGATAGATTGTGTAAATTGTTTGGCGCAGAATGGGCTAACGTTCAGCCTCACTCAGGATCACAAGCAAACGCTGCAGTTATGTTGGCGTGTTTAAATCCAGGTGACAACATCTTAGGTTTTGACCTTTCACACGGTGGGCACCTTACGCACGGTTCTTCAGTGAACTTCTCAGGTAAACTTTACTCTCCTCATTTTTATGGAGTAAGTAAAGAAACTGGACTAATCGACTATGAAGCGCTTGAGAAAAAAGCAATAGAAGTTAAGCCTAAAATGATTATTGTTGGAGCTTCTGCATACAGTAGAGACTGGGATTATGCTAGAATCCGTAAAGTTGCTGATAAAGATGGCGCATTAATTCTTGCTGATATTTCTCACCCTGCAGGGTTAATTGCAACAAAGCAGTTAGAGAATCCAATGGAACACTGTCACATTATTACATCAACAACTCATAAAACCTTACGTGGACCTCGTGGTGGAATTATCATGATGGGGAAGAACTTTGACAATCCATTTGGTATTCGTTGGAAAAATGGAAACCTAAGATCTATGGCTTCTTTATTAGATGCTGCTGTATTCCCAGGAACACAAGGCGGACCATTAGAACACGTAATTGCTGCAAAAGCTGTTGCATTTGGTGAAGCATTAGACCCTAAGTTTGTAGAATATCAAAAACAAGTTGCAGCCAATGCAAAAGTAATGGCTGAAGAATTTGTAAAATTGGGCTACAAAATTATTTCTGAAGGAACAGACAATCACAGTATGCTTATTGACTTACGTTCTAAAGGAATTACAGGAAAAGACGCTGAAAACGCATTGAATGAAGCTCACATTACGGTAAACAAAAACATGGTTCCTTTTGATACTGAGTCACCATTTGTAACGTCTGGAATCCGTATTGGAACTCCAGCAATTACAACACGAGGATTGAAAGAGAATGACATTCCTAAGATTGTTGAATTGATGGATAAAGTAATGACAAACATGGAGAACGAAACAATAACTAAAGAGGTTATCGTGGAAGTTAAAGCGATGATGTCGGGTTACCCGTTATTTCAATTTTAGAAAATTACTAAAATAGGGACGGTTGCAAAGTATAGTTGATTGCAATCCGTCCCTACTTTACAACTATTTACTCTCCTTTCTCACCCTTTCTGTTTAATTCCCCGCATTCCATCAAAAACACTTTCAACTCCACTTTGATGAATCAAAAGACTTTACTATTTTTGCTTGAAACAAAATCAAATCAAAAATAAAATGATTAAAGCAAACGACCCATCATTAAAGTCTTGGATTGAAGTAGATGGAAATTCAGATTTCCCTATTCAAAACCTTCCTTTTGGAATTTTCAAAACGAATCAAGAAGAAGCGCGTGTAGGGTCTAGAATTGGAGATAAAGTAATTGACCTGAATGCACTTTATGTATTGGGCTACTTTAAAAACTTACCTTTTGCACAAGCAGATTTTCAAACAGATGCTCTGAATCCTTTGATGAAAAAAGGGAAGTCAGCGACAACAGATTTAAGAAATCGTTTATCTAAGCTATTCAGTAAAGAAAATACTGATTTATCAAACAATACACACCACGTTGAACAAATACTTTTTGACATTGATCAAGTGGAAATGTTAATGCCTGTTCAAGTAGGTGATTACACAGATTTTTATTCTTCAAGAGGTCATGCTACCAACGTAGGAACCTTATTTAGAGATCCTGAAAATGCTCTTTTACCTAACTGGCTGTGGATTCCTGTTGGATATCATGGAAGAGCGAGTTCAATTATTCCAAGTGACCAAGCAATTAAACGTCCAAAAGGACAACAGAAACCAAACGATGACCAAGACCCAGTTTTCGGACCTTGTAAGTTATTGGATTTTGAATTAGAAATGGCATTTGTAACATTTGATGGTAAGCCATTAGGAGAAAGTATTTCTACAGATGAAGCAAAAGATTATATTTTTGGAATGTGCATTATGAACGATTGGTCTGCACGTGATATTCAAAAATGGGAATATGTTCCATTGGGGCCGTTCTTAGCAAAAAGCTTTGCTTCTTCTATTTCACCTTGGATAGTAACAATGGATGCATTAGAGCCTTTTAAAACGAAAGGACCAGTTCAAGATCCAAAAGTACTTCCTTATTTAGAGTACAAAGAAGATGCTCATTACGACATCAATTTAGAAGTTGGAATTATCCCTGAGAACAGTGAAGAAACAATAGTTTGTAAATCAAACTACAAATATATGTATTGGAACATGTCACAACAATTGGCACACCATACAGTAAACGGTTGCAACATTCGTACGGGAGATATGATGGCATCAGGAACTATTTCTGGAGAGGAAAAAAGTTCTTTTGGTTCTATGCTTGAATTATCATGGAGAGGATCAAATCCAATCAAAATGAAAGATGGTTCAGAGCGGAAGTTCATCAATGACCATGATACAGTAGTAATGCGTGGACATTGTAACGCAAATGGAGTACGCATTGGATTTGGAGAAGTGTCTACCAAAGTTTTACCTGCTGAATAATATACTTTTTACAAGAACTGAGTGGAAAACAAGCCTGAAATTGACTTAGAACAAGAACGCAAAGAAATTCTTAATGCGTTTAGAAGTTTATTACGTGTAACAAAGAACAACCGTACACGTGAAGAAACAAAACAGATTAGAAAAGCATTTGATGTTGCTGTTGAAGCTCATAAAGATATGCGACGCAAATCGGGTGAGCCTTATATTTATCACCCGATTGCGGTTGCAAAAATTTGTGCCGAAGAAATGGAACTTGGAGCAACTGCAGTTATTGCGGCTTTGCTTCACGATACCGTTGAAGACACGTATATTACACTCGAAGACATTGAAGAGCTGTTTGGAAAAACCGTTTGCTCTGTCATCGATGGCCTAACTAAAATACCTGAAGTATTCGACGAAAATGTTTCGATTCAAGCAGAGAATTTTAGGAAAATGATCCTCACGATTTCCGATGATTTACGTGTTGTATTAATTAAGTTAGCAGACCGTCTTCACAATATGCGAACGCTTGAAAGCATGCGTCCGGATAAACAATTGAAGATTGCATCTGAAACTAACTTTTTATACGCCCCACTGGCCCACCGATTGGGATTATATACGATAAAAAGTGAATTAGAAGATTTGTGTTTAAAATACATGAATCCACAAGCCTACCGTGAAGTAAGTAGTAAATTAAAGTCGACACATGCTGTTCGTCAACGATTTATCCGCAGGTTTACACATCCGATTAAGGAGGCTTTAACCAATGAAGGATATGTTTTTGATATCAAAGCAAGAACAAAATCTATTTCTTCAATTTGGAGAAAAATGAAAAGTAAACAAGTTCCTTTTGAAGAGGTGTTTGACTTATTTGCTATTCGAATTATCCTGGATACTCCTGAGGAATTGGAAAAACCAGATTGTTGGAGAGTTTACAGTATAGTTACAGACTTTTACCAACCGAACCCTGACCGATTAAGAGATTGGGTTTCTACACCACGTGCAAATGGTTACGAATCGTTGCACACTACTGTTATGAGTCCACAAGGAAAGTGGGTAGAAGTACAAATTCGTTCTACGCGAATGGATCAGATTGCAGAAAAAGGTTTGGCTGCTCATTACAATTACAAAGAATCTAAGAACGGTGAAAATAAATTTGACCGTTGGATTGGAGAAATACGCGATTTGATTGGCAATCATTCTGAGGACGCTATGGATTTCGTGAATGAATTCAAGCTTAATTTATTCAATGACGAGATTTATGTTTTCACACCACAGGGAGAGTTGCGTGTTCTTCCTACAGGAGCTACAACATTAGACTTTGCATTTGATATTCATACAGATATTGGATTAAAATGTATTGGAGCCAAGGTAAATAAAAGGCTTGTTCCTTTAAGTCACCAACTAAAGAGTGGTAATCAGATTGAAATTATTACTTCAAGTAAGCAAAAACCAAACGAAGAGTGGTTGAAATTTGCCATAACAGGACGTGCCAAACAAAAGATTAAGGCTGCTCTTAATGAAGAACGCAACAAAATTGCTGAAGACGGAAAAGAAATTCTTGATCGTAAATTTAAACAGCACAATATTCGTTTCATCAGTGAGAACATTTCAATTTTAGAGAAATATTATAATGTTTCTACTGCAACTGAGTTGTATATTCGAATAGCTAAAGGAAAAGTTGATTTATCCAAGTTACGCAGAATTAAGAATGTTGGTGGAGTCCTTAAGGTAGAAAAGGAAGTCAAAACAAATAAGATAAAAAATGCCTCAGACATTAGTAAGAGGATAGATAATAAAAAGGACACTTTAGTAATTGGTGACGATTTCAAAGAGATTGATTACGATTTCGCTAAGTGTTGTAACCCTTTACCAGGAGATTCTGTTTTTGGTTTTATCACCGTAAGCAGTGGAATTAAGATTCACCGTACGGACTGTCCAAACGCTGAGAATCTAATGGGGAAAATGAATTACCGTTGTATTTCTGCAAAATGGAAGAATCAAGAAGTTAAGGAACATATTGCGAAACTTAAATTGGTAGGTATTGATGGTTTAGGAATTGTAAATAAAATTACTGAAATCATCTCTTTCCAACACAACGTAAACATGCGTTCTATAAGTTTTGAGTCAATTGATGGTATTTTCGAAGGGAAAATTCAAGTTTATGTAATGGATAAGTACCATTTAGATGAGCTAATAGAGAAGTTTGAAATGGTAGAAGGAATTCAACGCGTTGAAAGGTGGGATGATATTTCACAAGAAAGTGAAGAAGACTATATGGAAGGATAAGACATTTCTTTAAAATCGAACTTTTTAACGTTTCCGTTGTTTTATTAGTCTTATACATTCAAACATGAGTTATCGTTATATCATTTTCTTTTCTATCATTTTAGCAGCTCTTTTCGTGCTTGACATTTATATTTGGAAAGGGTATAAAAAGACGGTTAAATCCAAGTACTTCAAGGTATTTAAATGGTTAATCCCCTTATCTTCCCTTCTATTTCTTGGAGGATTTGCTATTAACTTATACCGTGGATCAATAGGTATCTTTAATGCTAATGTAATTGTCAACGTGCTCTTTGGAACTTCTTTAGGTTTCTTTATTGCTAAACTATTCTCGGCAGTTTTTCTTTTTACCGAAGACCTATATCGCATTTCAATTTTTGTGAGGAATAAAGTATTCACAAGAAGTAAAAAGAATGAGGTTTTTTCAAGCAGAAGGAACTTTGTTCGGAAAATCTCTCTAGGAATTGCCGCTATTCCAGTATTGGGGACAATATACGCAGTCACAAAAGGAAAGTATAACTTTCATGTGAAACGTTTAGATTTATCAATTAAAAGATTACCTCAATCCTTTAATGGATTTAAAGTAGTTCAGTTTTCAGATTTTCATGCAGGAAGTTTTGATGACACAGAAGCCGTTCAAGAAGGTTTATCGCTCATCAATGAAGCAAATCCTGACATTATTGTTTTCACTGGTGATTTAGTAAACAATCGGGCTTCAGAAATGCTGCCTTATATAGATGCTTTGAAAAATTTATCAGCCAAATATGGAAAGTTTGCCATACTGGGAAATCACGATTACGGAGATTACATCAAATTTGAGAGTGATGAGGCACGACAGAAAAACCTTGATGAATTGGATGCGATTTTCGAAGCAACTGGATTTCGTTTGCTTAAAAATGAAAACATTCAAATTGACAATGGAAATGATATTATAGATCTAATTGGTGTCGAAAATTGGGGTGAAGGTCCTTTTCCAAAATATGGGGATATTGACTTAGCTACTAAAAACACACCCAATGAAAGGTTTAATATTCTATTGAGTCATGATCCTGACCACTGGGAGAACTTACTTCGAAAACATCCTAAACATTTTGACTTAACATTAAGCGGTCATACCCACGGTTCTCAGGTTGGTGTTGACATCCCAGGTTGGAGGTGGAGTCCAGTAAAATACCGTTATAAAAGATGGCTAGGGCACTATACCGAAGACAATCAACATCTATTTGTAAGTAAAGGATTTGGATTTTTAGGCTTCCCTGGTAGAATTGGAATGTCTCCAGAAATTGTAAGTTTTAGATTATACAACGATCAGGCTTAAAACATTAAAAAAGTTCAAGAAATTAAATCATTATTGATGTAGCTTACAGTTCTTGTAGGAAGAATAAATTATTATGTTTGTCAAATCTATTATTTTATAGATTTTTAATGTTTTATTCTAAAGGTCACCGATTAAAACTACTATTTTTGAAAAAATTTCCAAAATGATGAAAAAGATTATTTTTTTTAGTACGCTATTTATAACATTTAGCTTCTCTGCAATTAGCCAGGATGAAAAGAGCAGTACAATTGATTCACAGTTTAACGAATTAATAGAAAGTTCAAACTCTTATCAATCTTATAAAGTTATAAAAGCTACTGAACTTGGTACTTTACAAAAAAATATTCGAGATTCAATCATCAACTTAAGAGCTACTATTGTGAAGTCAGAAGCTGTTATTTCTGAACAAAAAAGTAAGATTGATAATTTTTCATCACAAATCGATACATTAAAACTTGAGTTAAAGCAAACCCAAGACAATGTTGAGAAAATAGAATTTCTTGGAAATCCAACACATAAATCGACATATAACTCAATGATGTGGGGAATTGTTTTTACTCTATTAATTCTTTCACTTGTTTTGTTCTTTCTATTTAAAAGAGGACACAGTAGAACTAAAGAAGCAAAAGAGAAATTAGCATCTACAGAATTCGAGTTAGAAAGCCTAAGAAAGCGTTCGTTAGAGCGTGAACAGAAGGTTCGACGTGAATTACAAGATGAAATCAATAAGAACAGATTAAGAAAAGAATAAAAAGCTATTCAAAAAAGGGGGGGAGTTAATTCATTACAATGCGACTTTCCCCCTTGGTTTTATTT
>Ga0079223_10000788_pt1 | contig 17454 bp, 18 predicted proteins | sample Stecom2011_FD_75072 | JGI IMG/M metagenome (GOLD analysis project Ga0079223, IMG submission 75072) | Agricultural soil microbial communities from Utah to study Nitrogen management - Steer compost 2011 | ecosystem: Environmental > Terrestrial > Soil > Agricultural land | place: USA: Utah... | reverse complement strand
GATTTACACGCATTATTGACCCATATACTGCTCAAATCAATTTAAATTGAAATAGAAGGAAGTTGTTAGCGATTTATATGACCCCGTTGGGGTCAAATGTTTATAGACGACAGCATGTTCTATAAACTTGCGACCCCAACTGGGTCGAACTACTTTCTTAACTCAACGGCATGTAATTAGAAATAGGTATCCTGCTAGTAGGGGTAAAATGAGTAAATCAAACCGAGGCATTATTCAATATGAGCCAGATTTTTGGAACGGGCTTTCTGAAAAGCCTCAACCGATTGATCGCTTTTTGATCAGACTCAATACCTCATCCTTGTCATCAAACAAATCCTCACTCGTCATATAAAATCTGCCGGAGGAAGTGACTTTGTCTATGTCTGTTTCTTTTGCGGGTCTGAACCATTTCTCTAAAAATTTCATAACCTTCTGATTTAAGTAGGGTTCTAAATATACACCCGTTACAAAACAAATCAAATGCCGATAATTCCTCCTACGGCGCGATCTTCTATCACTAAGCTACCCATAGAGAAGACAATACCGTCGGACGGCACTTCATCCAAATGGTGATGGAAGTGGATTAGAGATGGAAGAGCGGCTCTCTTCCATCCCTTCTATCACTTCCATCTCAGGTCATCCGACCTTTTTCCGTCTCCTGTCTTCTTCCCGCTTCCAACTTCTTACTTCCAACCCCTTACTTCCAACTTCACACATTCACATGCCGTTCCGCATGGTAAGAAGATCTCACCAATGGGCCGGATTCAACGTACTTCAGTCCTCTTTTCAATCCTTCTTCACGGTAGCGGTCAAACTGATCCGGATGGATAAATTCGGCGACCTCGATATGCATCTTGGTCGGTTGTAGATACTGGCCCAAAGTAAGTATATCACAGCCGTGGGCGGCCAGGTCATCCATGGCTTTATGCACCTCGTCCGGCTTCTCGCCCAAGCCGAGCATGATACCGGTTTTGGTACGCTTGCCGTATTCTTTGGTCAGCTTGATCTGCTCCAGAGAGCGTTGGTATTTGGCCTGCGGCCTAACTCTTCTGTACAGACTTTCCACGGTTTCCATATTATGGGAAACCACTTCCTGTCCGGCGCTGATCATCCTGTAAAGCGCATCCCAGCTTGATTTGACATCAGGGATCAAAGTTTCTATCGTGGTCTGGGGAGAAAGTTTTTTGGTTTCCACTACGGTTTGGTACCAGATCTCGGCACCGCGGTCTTTTCTTTCGTCGCGGTTGACGGAAGTGATGACAGCATGCTTAACGCCCATCAGTTGAATGGCTTCGGCTACCCTTCTTGGTTCGTCGGTATCATATTCCGGCGGCCGGCCGGTAGCCACGGCACAGAACGAACAGGATCGGGTACAGACATTGCCCAAGATCATAAAAGTGGCTGTCCCTGCTCCCCAGCACTCGCCCATATTGGGGCAGTTGCCGCTTTCACAGATCGTATGTAATTTATGCTGGTCTACTAATTTTCTTACTTTCGCGTATTCCTTTCCTACAGGAAGCTTTACCCTAAGCCAGTTAGGTTTTTTCCTTTTGGTTTCTTCTGCGGATATTACTGGTAGTTCAATCATGGCAATCTTCCTTAATTCAGGCAAATTTAACCTTTTAGCCCGGCATATCCCAATCTATGCTCATTTCCTGAATCCATAGAAAAGTGTGAAATAGGCAGACTGGTAAATTTGCCGGTTATTGATGGTCGGCATCAGTTCAATTTCCTTGGTAAAACCTTCCAGCAGATAGCCAAGTTCCAATCCGGTGACATTTGATTTGAATACCCCAAACTCGAATACGAGAGCGGCCTTGAGGTGTCCACCCACCGCCAATTCGGATTCCCCGATTCCCTCAAAAATTCGCCCCGGGCCGAGGACATCCCAGAAAACATGGACATTCGGATCGTATTGTTCCCTTACAGACTCCGCACGGCTGACGGCATATTCTATGTAATAGGGAGCGACAAGACCCAGCGTGGGTCCCAAAGCGGATAGAATAGAAATCTGAACGCCTTTCTGTGGCGCTTTTTTAAACAGGATATGCTCTCTTCCGTACTGGGGGCGGATGGAATAGAGGTAATTTGTCTTTCCGAAAACAAAGCTGTTGCCCAAGACGGTGTTGTACCTCACCTCCCGGGGATTTTTGACGTTGGCCAGTTCAATCTGGAAGAATTGGAAGTTTTTTTCGTCCACTCTAAAACCAAATTTCAGATTGGCTCCGCCGATAAGTCCTCCATTGGTGTTTTTGTTGACTCCGAATAGCACCTCCCGGTCATAATCATAATCCCCGGCATCTTCCCGCTGGGCTAAGCTCCATTGGGATAGCATCATAAGGAACAGGAAGACCAGATGTTTTTTTCCTTTTGTCATAATCGGTCTGGAATTATACGCTAATTTCGCACCTAAGTTATTGAATAGAAAATAAAAATAAGCGTTTATGTCAACTATAAAAAGCCGTTTTTGGGTAAATAATCCAACACCTCTTGGAGATAGCCGCTTTTAATTTCTCGCTCCCATATATTTTTAGAACAGACTGTAGCGTTTTTTGCCGTTCAGTCGTCTTAATAATAGAAACGCCCCAAAACTAAACCAATTCAGTTGGAAAAAGACCTTGTACAGGAAGCGAAGGATGGAAAGCCCAGATCACTTGAAAAGCTTTATCGGCATTTCTATGGCTATGCTATGAGCATTGCGTTGAGGTACTCCAATTCCCGAGAGGAAGCCTGTGAGATTGTCAATGACAGTTTTATGAAAGTCTTCGACAAACTTGGCCAATACACGGAAGAAAGTTCATTTAAGGGCTGGTTTAGAAGAATCCTCATCAACACCTCGATTGACTATTACCGGAAAAATGTCAAATACTACGCGGACATGGAAATAGAGAAGGCCGACCAAAAAATTTCTGACCCTAACGTGGTGGATGAGCTGTCCAAAGAAGAGATTTTGGGGGTATTGAGAGAGCTGCCCGAAATGTTGAGAATCATCTTCAACATGTATGAGATCGAGGGCTACAGCCACAATGAAATCGGGGAAAAGCTAGGCATACCCGCCAGTACCAGTAGGACCTATCTGGCGCGGGCCAAGCAGAAATTGAGAGACAAGATCACTGTATTAAATAAAATAAAAGATGAAGGAGCAGTTCGATAAGAAGCTGATAGAGAAGATTAAGATCTCCTTCCAAGACCACGAGGAGCCCTTTAATCCCCAGGAATGGGAGAAGCTATCCCATGCCTATTTCCATCCTGCCAAAAAGAAAAAATTTGTCTTGTGGCCTTTCCTGATCTCAGGCATTGCCGCCTCTCTGTTGTTGGTGTTTGTTTTTTGGCCTATTGGTGACGACCTTCAAAGAAATGTCCAAACCATTGCCGACTCCATCACCATTGAAGGGAAACAGTTTGAGAAGATAGAATTGCCCAAGAATATAGCGCCCCAGAATCTTGCTATAGCAGAAAGAGAGGTGCCCAAAGCCAAGCAAACAGGTACAGCATTTCCGGCTACGGCTTCTGCTGTCGCCAAAAGCGCCCGGGAAGTGGCGGTGCCTATAGATGTTGACTTAAGCCCAGTCGTTACCTCCTTCAGCCGGATGGCCCCCGATTTGGGACATCCAAAGGATATCTTGCAGGATATTAATAATAATGCCGCCAATGAGAAAATAGGGAACTCCATCATTGCCCAAAACAATGACTCGGAAAGAGCCCAACAATACCTGGAGCAATGGGAAGTGGAAGGTCAGGCAGTGGAAATAGGCGGTCAGGAGAAAACCAATAGCAATAACGTAAGGTTGGGCTTTACCGTCAGGCCACAGACATCTTCTAACCCCGTTTCGGGCATGTCCCTCGGCGCCGGAGTTGTGTCCGAATTTTCCTTTAGCAACAGGCTTAAACTGGATGTTGGTGTTACTTATGCCAGCCATAGCATGGTGCCGGACAACGACCTTCCAAGAGCCGCTACAATGGACAGTCCGCAAAGCGAGATGTTCTCCACCCTGTCCAATTCATCCAGATTGATCGGCTCCAATGCCCAACTTAATTTCTCCGGCTTGGACATTCCTGTCAATTTGAAATATAAGGTGATGGACAAAGAGAAGGCTGGGCTGTTCCTGATCACGGGATTGTCCAGCATGGTATATCTGGACCAGCAGACCACAGAGACCTTGGCGGTGGATTCTTATTTCAACCCCAACACCAGCGGGGAATTGCAATTCCAGCGTTCCGTCCAGGAGTTTACCCAAGAGGCGGGACCTGGGGACACTTCAGATGGGGTTGATCTGGGCAGGATGCTCAACCTCTCCGTTGGATATGAATACAACCTCAAGAACGGGACTTATCTTTCCATCGAGCCTTACTACAAGTTGCCATTGGGGGATATGACCTTCGCCAACCAGCAATTTTCGATAGGCGGCCTTAACCTCAGAATGAATTTTAGAATTGGTAAATAATCAACACAATTAAACTTTATAATGAAAACAATTATCAACAGTGCAATGGCTATTCTCTTGGCAGCGTTGGCCACAGGGTGCATTCAAGAAACGGAATCGGATTTTGATAGAATAGTAAAAAGGGACGATGCCCTATTGGAGACTTATATTAGTTCCAAGAATATTGATGCTACCAAGACCCAATTAGGCTATTATTACACCAAGGATGTAGAAGTAGACGGGGGCACACAATTTACCAATAACGACATCATTGGGATTTACTATGAAATCAAAACTATCGAAGGTCATCTCATAGACTCTTACCTTGATGAGGACAATGATCCAATAGTATTCAAATATACTCAAAACGGCTTATGGCCGGCTGCAGTAGGGTATGCCGCAGGGCTGGCTAAGGCAGGCGAGGAGTTGACACTATATATCCCTTCTTACTTGGCCTACAATACTTACTCGTTTGAACAATTGATCACCTCTGGAGCCAATCTGGTTGTGAAAGTAAAATATGCCAAGAAATATACCCAGGACCAAGTAAAACAATTGGAGGATCAAATGATCCAGGATTATATCGCGGCAAATGAGCTTGAAGGATTTACCAAAAATGACAAAGATATTTATATCCGGGTTGTTGAAGCCGGAGAAGGTGACCCTTCGAAAAACGGTAATACCGTTACCTTTTCCTATGAGATTTTTGAGCTGAATGGCACAAAGGCGATTGCTGAATCCACGACCAATAATGCGGTCATTTCTTTGGGATCGGCCAATAATATGGAATTCCTCAACCAAAGTTTGGTGAATTTGCCCAAAGGAGCAGAAGTGGAGGTTATCGCTCCTTCCCATGCTGCCTATGGGGAGACAGTTCAGGTAATTCCGAACGAGATCCGACAGGACTTGGTGAAGAAGGGTGAATTACAGCAATTCACTGCCCCCTATGCACCGATCAGGTTCAATGCAGAGATGATCAGAATCCAATAACAAATAGATTTGTTTGTGGTTAACTTTTCCAGGCTGTCCTTAAAGGGCAGCCTTTTTTGTAATTTAGCGTCGGTATACGCTGTCCAGCAACATATGTCCTGCATTTACAGCGCTTCTGCCCACCCGCGGAGGCTTAACTTTTTCCATGAAAAGAGGCTGCCCAATTGTTGGACAGCCTCTTTCTTGATGCGGCAATCGCCGTAGATGTTACAACTATCCCTGTGGATTAATTATTGCCACTTCTCGATCGGTTATTGTCTGGAGTCCTTCTCGTGGCGGGAGCCGGACTGGAGGAGTTTCTGGTGGGAGGCGCTACAGTAGCACCTCTTCTACTTGGAGTCTCCGTTCGGATCACGCGTCTTTCCGTCGGGTTGACTGTACTCCTGCTATTGGGGGAGACAACTTCCCTTCTTCTTACGTTTTCTCTACTCCTCACATTCTTCCGTTCTTCTGGAACCACAATTATATTGTTCCTGACAATTGGTCGCTGATAAATATAGGGATTGGCATAGTAACTTGGATAGCCATGGTAGTACATGTTGTCATAGTATCCATAGGCGTCGGAACCTCCCGTCATCGTACCTGTTGTAGAACAGGAACTCAGAAAGGCTACACCGACAGCCATGATCATTATATTGAATAACCTCTTCATCTCGCCCTCCTTTTTTATTGGTTCATCCTATATAGAGGGAAAACCATGCCAAGCACAAAAAAGTGCCATAATGGCGTTTTTCCAAGATGATGTAGGATTTTCTATATAAAATCCTCTGCAGATTGTGGACGTTATCAACAATGACACAAAAAAAAGGCATTCGAAAGAATGCCTTCTATAGTAAATCTGAAGGGTTTAGGTCAAAAGAATCAGCACCAAGAGGATAACGATGATGGCTCCTACCGACAGATAGATTCCACCGCCATTTTGCTTGGCTTCTTTTTTCAACTCTTTCAGTTCCACCTTCACTTCTTTCAATTCTTCAGCCGAAAGATCTCCAAAGTCCAAGGCTTTGATTTCTGCTACGCGCTCTTCTATTTCCCCCAGTCTCACCTTTTGTTCCTCAGTAAGTTCGGGATTTTCTTTGCCCTTCTTTTCCTCTTTGGCCATGGCAGCGGGAACGATGGCGTTGAATAAAAACAGAATCGACAAAAAGTAAGCTATTTTCTTCATAGTTGTGTTTGTTTTAATGATTTACTAATAAAATAAGGGGTTGGGAAAAATGGACTGTATGAATTTCTACTAATCAAAAACTAGACCAATTCATCCTTTATCGAGAAGGCTATTAATTCGAAAGGGAGCCGTTCTTTTCCTTTATAATTTGTAATTTAGCCGTTATTCCCATACCTAGGGGCAATTTAATCAAAGCAAAAACAAAAACATCAATATGTCTACCCAAGGTGACAAGAAATTATTCCTGCTGGACGCTATGGCCTTGATATACAGGGCACATTTTGCTTTCAGCAAGAACCCTAGAATCAACAGCAAAGGACTGAATACTGGAGTGATGCTGGGCTTTACCAACACCTTGTTGGAAGTGTTGGAGAAACAAAAACCTTCCCATATTGCGGTGGCCTTTGATACCAATGCGCCCACCTTCAGGCATGAACAATATGAAAGCTATAAAGCCAACCGACAGGCACAGCCAGAGGATATAGGAATAGCAATCCCTTGGATCAAACAAATCATCGCCGCCTTTAACATCCCTCTTTTGGAATTGGATGGCTATGAAGCCGATGACATCATCGGAACCATCGCCAAAAAAGCGGAATACAAGGACTTTAATGTCTTCATGATGACGCCGGACAAGGACTTTGGACAGTTGGTGGAGGAACATATATTTCTCTATAAGCCTGCCTATATGGGAAACCAGGTGGACATCATGGGCCCTAAAGAAGTTTGTGAGAAATGGGGCATCAGCGATCCGGACCAGGTAAGGGATATTTTGGGTTTAATGGGCGATGCGGTAGATAATATTCCGGGCATCCCAGGCATTGGAGCCAAAACGGCTACCAAATTACTCCAGGAGTTTGGCACGATAGAAGAACTGCTCAAAAACACCGACAAGCTAAAAGGTAAGCAAAGGGAAAATGTAGAAAACTATGGATCCCAAGGCTTGCTTTCCAAAGAATTGGCAACCATCCTTCAGACTGTTCCTATTGAATTCACTCCTTCGGACTATGAGTACAAGGGGCCGGATGAAGAAAAATTAAAATCTCTTTTTGCGGAATTGGAGTTCAGGACCCTGACCCAAAGGGTATTTAAGGAAAATATCCAGAAGCCGAAAATTGCCGTAAGCGAGCAACTGGGACTTTTTACGGGGCAAGAGGAAGTCGTGGAGGTTGAACTCCCCGAAGAGACAAGCCCCATTGCTGTCCCAGACCAACTGGACAACATCATCAATACCATCCATGACTATCATAAAGTGGAGGGAGAAGCCAATATTCGGGAATTGATCTCCTTCCTGCGCCTTCAGGATGAGTTTTGCTTTGATACAGAAACTACTTCCGTTAATCCGAATGAGGCGGAACTTGTCGGCATGTCCTTTTCTTATGTAGAAGGTGAGGCTTTTTATATTCCCATTCCGGATGACCAGGTCGAGGCAAGGACTATTTTGGAGTATTTCAGAGAGGTCTTTGAGGATGAAAACATCTCTAAGATTGGTCAGAACATCAAATATGATTTGCTGGTGTTGAAAAATTACGGCATTGAGGTAAAGGGAGTATTGTTTGATACCATGCTTGCCCACTATCTGATCGCACCAGAAGGCAGTCATTCCATGGATTGGTTGGCACAGCAATACCTCAACTATGATCCTGTACCTATAGAAAGCCTGATCGGGAAGAAAGGTAAGGGACAGGGTAACATGAGGGATATGGTCATTGATGATGTGGTAGAATATGCGTCAGAAGATGCAGACATTACTTTACGGCTTAAGAAGAAGCTCGAGCCAGAGATCAAAAAGGACAATTTAAAAAAGCTCTTTTTGGAAGTGGAAACCCCTTTGATCCCCGTGCTCGCTGCCATGGAATTTGAAGGCATCAGGATCAATACAGATAGCTTGGCCGAAATGTCCATTGCCTTGGACACCACTGCTAAGGAGATGGAGCAAAAGGTGTATGAATTGGCAGGAGAGCAGTTTAATCTGGCCTCCCCCAAGCAACTGGGGGAGATTCTTTTCAATAAACTTAACCTGATTCCTAACGCAAAGAAGACAAAAACCGGCCAATATGCCACCGGAGAAGAAGTGCTTTCGAAATTGGCCATGGAACATGAAATTGCCCGCGCCATTCTCGAGCACCGGCAAGTGGTAAAACTGAAATCCACCTATGTAGATGCCCTGCCTTCTTTGATCAACAAAAAGACCGGGCGGGTCCATACCTCTTACAACCAAACCGTAGCGGCCACGGGAAGGCTTTCTTCCACTAATCCCAACCTGCAGAATATCCCCATACGAACAGAGAGGGGAAGGGAAATCCGAAAGGCTTTTGTGCCAAGGGATGAAAATTACCTGATATTGGCTGCGGATTATTCGCAGATCGAATTGCGCATCATGGCTTCGTTCTCTAAAGATCCCTCGATGATTGAGGCATTTAGGACAGGCAGAGACATTCATGCTACCACCGCTTCAAAAATCTTTCAGGTGCCTTTGGACCAGGTGACCTCTGATATGAGAAGAAAGGCAAAGACAGCCAACTTTGGTATTATCTACGGGATTTCAGCATTTGGTCTTTCCCAGCGATTGGGGATCCCCAGAGGCGAGGCCAAGGAAATTATTGATGCTTATTTTAAAGAGTTTCCCGGTGTCCAGGAATACATGGACGAGAGTATCAGAAAGGCGCAGAAAAATGAATATGTGGAGACCATTTTGGGCCGACGCAGGTACTTGAGGGATATCAATAGCCGCAATGCGACCATGAGGGGATTTTCTGAGCGAAATGCTATCAACGCACCTATACAAGGGAGTGCCGCCGATATGATTAAAGCTGCCATGATCAATGTGCATAACTGGATGATGTCGGCCAATCTTAAGTCAAAAATGCTGCTTCAGGTACATGATGAATTGGTCTTTGATGCCCATATTGATGAAATCGAACTGTTGAAAAAGGAAATTCCCTTCTTGATGGCCAACGCTGTTACAATAGATGTCCCGCTTGAAGTGGAAGTCGGGGTAGGGAAAGATTGGCTTGAAGCACATTAAAAAATTATGGCCAAGATAAGAACCAGCTATTTCTGTCAAAACTGCGGTGCGGAAAGTGCCAAATGGATTGGAAAATGCTCTTCCTGCGGGGAATGGAACACTTATGTAGAGGAAGTAGTACAAAAGGAGGAAAGCGGAAGAGGGAACTGGCACCAAGGCTTGGACAAGGCCAAACGTTCCTCCGTTCCGAAGAAGTTACAGGACATCAGTGATGATAAATTTCCCAGGTTAATCACAAACGACCAAGAGCTGGACCGTGTATTGGGTGGAGGGATTGTTCCTGGATCATTGATCCTTATCGGAGGTGAACCAGGCATTGGCAAATCAACCCTGATGCTCCAGATCGCCTTGATGCTGAAAGATACCACAGTACTTTATGTGTCAGGAGAAGAAAGTGAGTCCCAGATCAAAATGAGGGCGGAACGGATGAAATTCCATTCTGACAATTGCTACCTTCTCTCTGAGACCAATACCCAACAAATCTTTCAGCAGATTGAAATTCTTAAGCCACAGTTGTTGGTGATTGATTCTATTCAAACGCTCCATAGCAAGCATGTGGAATCGGCAGCGGGAAGCGTTTCCCAAGTGAGGGAGTGTACGGCTGAAATTATGAAATTTGCCAAGGAAACGGGCACGCCGGTATTGTTGATCGGCCATATTACTAAGGATGGAGCCATCGCCGGACCGAAGATCCTAGAGCACATGGTGGATACCGTGCTTCAGTTTGAAGGGGATCAACACCTCTCTTACCGCATATTGCGCACTTCCAAGAACAGGTTTGGGGCGACCAACGAACTTGGGATTTATGAAATGCGCGCAGAAGGATTACGTGAGGTGGCCAATCCTTCCGAGATTCTCTTGACCCAACGGGAGGAAACCCTCAATGGGGTAGCCATCGGAGCCATGATGGAAGGGAACAGGCCTCTTCTAATAGAAGTGCAGTCTCTGGTCAGCCCCGCCACTTATGGTACTCCTCAACGCTCCAGTACCGGGCATGATGCCAAACGGCTCAATATGCTTCTCGCCGTATTGGAAAAGCGTGGTGGAATGAAACTGGGACAGCAAGATGTATTTTTAAATATTGCGGGAGGGCTTCGTGTGGATGATCCGGCCTTGGACCTAGCGGTATGCGCTTCTCTGATATCCTCTTATGAGGACAATCCTATACCGGACTTGTTCTGCTTTGTTGGTGAAGTGGGGCTCGGTGGAGAAATAAGGGCGGTAAATCGGGTAGAGAGCAGAATTGCTGAAGCCAATAAATTGGGCTTTCAGAAGATCATGGTTTCCAAATATGCGGTGAAAGGCCTGGATTTTAAAAACCATGACATTGAAGTTATTCCCGTGACCAAGCTGGAAGACATGTACCAATATCTATTTGGCTAAAAGCCGAAGGCGCAACCAACCAAAAAGGAATCATCCATGCAAATCATTCAAAAATCAATGTCTTTAAAACCCTATCCCAGGGGATTCCACCTGGTGACCAGGGAGATTTTGGAGCATATACCCGAGATAAAAAATATCCAAATCGGCAATTTGCACGTGTTCCTCCAGCACACTTCTGCGGGCTTATCTATCAATGAAAATGCTGATCATACGGTAAGAATTGACTTTGAAAACTTCGTCAATGACCTGGTTCCAGAGGCTTATCCACACTTTGTCCACACCTTTGAGGGGGCTGATGATATGCCCGCACATTTGAAGACCAGTATCATAGGAAACCAGCTAAATATCCCCATAACAGCCGGGAAACCCAATTTTGGTACCTGGCAAGGAATTTATTTGTGCGAGTTTAGGAATAATGGCGGCGCGAGAAATCTGGTCTTAACAGCTATTGGTCGCTAATATCCACAAATCTACCGGAATGCCGGATGACTCCAGGAAATTTTGCCATGCCTCTCTTGAAGAAAGACAGCCAACACATGCTGATCCGCTTCTGGGGGGAGACCCCTGCCCGTAATTGGATGCCGGTTTTCGTCTCCCCTGCCTTCTTATTGGTAAGAAGAAGGTAACTGGAAGAATAGGGAAGATACATCATCAATTTCCTCTCCATTTGATAAAACATCTTTTAAAAGTCAGAAAATTTGAACTATTTTATGCATCCAATATGAAGGTCCAATTTCTCTTTTTGAAAAGTGGACTGAAACGACTACTGCACTAGTGAGGGCATATTCTTTATAAATTAACAAAATCCAAAATCAATGGAAAGAAGGAAATTCTTGAAAAATGTAAGTATGGGCGGAGCTGTTGCAGGCCTGGGTGCTGGGGTAAGCCTCGGGGCAATGGCTTCTGAGAATGCAGCACCTGAACCGTTCAATCTAAAATACGCACCCCATTTTGGGATGTTTAAACACCATGCGGGAGATGACCTCTTGGATCAGCTGACTTTCATGTCGGAACAAGGCTTCAGAGGCCTTGAAGACAACGGCATGATGGGCCGAACTCCCGAAATGCAGGAAAAAATCGGTAACCAACTCTCCAAATTGGGTCTGGAGATGGGTGTTTTCGTTCTGGATAAGGGTGGCAACTCTGCCAATACTTTCGCAGCAGGAAATCCTGAATTCACGAAAATATTTATAGACGGCTGCAAAAGAGCTGTAGAAGTGGCCAAAAGGGTGAATGCGAAGTGGATCACAGTAGTTCCCGGGGATTTTGACAGAAGGCTTCCCCTTGATATACAGACCAGCAATGTGATTGACACCCTGAGACGCGGTGCCGAAATTTTGGAGCCACATGGTTTGGTAATGGTATTGGAGCCCCTGAGCGATACACCCGACCTCTTCCTTCGGTATTCCACCCAGACCCACATGATCTGTAGGGGGGTGAATAGCCCTTCCTGCAAGATTCTCTATGACGCGTACCACTTGCAGCGTAATGAAGGGGACCTAATCAACAATATCAATCATTGTTGGGATGAAATAGCCTATTTCCAACTGGGCGACAATCCGGGGAGAAAGGAACCTGGCACGGGTGAGATCAACTATAGGAATGTCTTCAAACACATTCACTCCAAAGGCTATGATGGCATTATGGGAATGGAACATGGCAATGCGTATCCTGGAAAAGAAGGAGAAGCAGCGCTGATAGAAGCCTATAGATACGCGGATAAATTCAAATAAAAAAAGTCCTTTTAAGGACTTTTTTTATTTCTCTGTGATTTCCTGAGGCTGCTTGATATAGCCTTTTCTTCTTAAAATGGTTTCCATAAATTTCCGTTCATTTTCAGAATTAAAAATCCGGAAAGGAAGGTGGATAAACTGCGCTTTGGACATGGTCAGCAAAAAGTCGTCTTTGTTGATCTGGGCCTTCTTGATCATCTCCCATTTGATCGGCATTCCCTGCTTTGGGTTGATCTTCATGAGAATCTGGCGGCTGTCTATTTCATAGGCCAATTTTTCAAACATTACCTTGTTCTGCTCCATTTGGCTCACCCCGGCAAACTGTATTACCCAAAAGAGTAAATATAAAACATAGGCAAGAATGGCCATGCTGATCCACCACCAGGAGGCAATGAAAAAATATCCAGAAGCAATGGCCAAAGCGATAAGAACCACCCACCACTGTTCCTTGAGAATATTCAACATACCGATTTTGATGTAGGTTTTGGTTTCTAGTTTATATTTTTTGGTTTTTACGATCATTTCATTTGGTTTTCAGTCCGCAAATATCCGATGATATCCCTTATTTAACAAATTTAACTCAAAATTGGCGTAATTTTTCCGGCGCCAAATCCCTACCATTGTTCCTGACTTTTTCCCTCTTCACAACATCACTTCGGCAGGCCCAGCGAGGTGCGGAGGCTCAATGTTTGGCCAAAGCCGCAGGGTATCAGGCCTTTTTGTCATCGATTTTTATTCCCGTTTATTATTTTTAGGGGAATTGGAATAAATATTGTAACTTATTTCCTTATTATATACTTAAGTCCTTGAACGTATGAGTAGTCTAGTGATTGATCTGATCTTGTGTGGGATAGCCTATGTTATACTCATTTATTTTGTAGCCAAAATGACCAGAATGCCGCATCCCATGCGGAAAAAAAATGAAGACGAGGATGGTGATGGTGGCGTGGAGGATCTCACTCCACCTAAAATTGACCTTCCGCCTGGGGTGATATGGCCCTCTGATGTTCCCAAGAGAAAACCATCAGGTCCAGTGGAAGCTTAGCTGCAATTCTTACAGGTACCCTGAACCAAAAGATTCATTTCGTTGGCAATATAACCCTTAGGCAACTGGATAGAAGGCAATGAGACTTCTTCGATACAGTTTGTCTGGCCACACTTTAAACATTTAAAATGGACATGCTCATGGTCGTGTGTGTGCACATCATGTAGGCAAAGGGCATATTTGGTAGCTCCACTATCATCAAGCACCTTATGGATCAGGTCACTATCCAAGAACGTCTTCAGTGTCCTATAGATAGTAACCCGATCATAATTTTCCTTCAGTTCTTCTTCAAGATCAGAATGTGACAAGGCAACCTGTTTTTGCAAAAAGGTCTGCAGCACATCTCTTCTACAGCTGGTTACCCGCAGTTGATTTTCTTTCAGGATGTCCGATGTCTTTGTTATAGGCATATTGGAGGATCGTTTCTACCTTAACCAGTTAAAGGTAAAAATAATTCTTTAACTTATTTCAACTTACTCCAGGCTTTGAAGAGAACCACGCCGCCTATTATACTCACCGCCGTAGTGATCACAGCTGGAACAGTGTTTCCATAGATCCAATAACCGGTAGCAAATACTGTCGAGTATACCATCAAAGAGGCGACCAGCATTAATCCTATCTCCATCGGAAGCTTTCCAGTTTCTGCTAATTCGTTTGGATATCTTTTCAGTAGGCTGTTCCATCCATAAGCGGCAGGTCTAACTTTTCTGTAGAAAGACAACAACACTTCGTCCTTTTCGGGTGCGGTAAGAAGGGTAACCAACAACCACGATGCGGTAGTAATACCTACTCCTACGAGAAGTTTCCAATGGCTCAACATGGGATCAAAACCGATAGCTTCATGCACAATTTCGAAATATATGGCCACAAAGAAAGATACGATCATTGCGGATATCTCTGTGTAGGCATTTATTCTCCACCAGAACCAGCGAAGGATAAAAATCAATCCGGTGCCGGCGCCTATTTGAAGTAATATATCAAAAGCCTGTAAGGCATTGGAGAGGCCGAGGGCTAGGATCGCCGCAAAGGCCATTAGCAACACGGTTGATAATCTTCCCACCATTACCTGTTGCTTATCGGTTGCTTCAGGTTTGATAAACCGGAGATAAAAATCATTCACCACATAGGAGGAGCCCCAGTTCAAATGCGTGGATATCGTGGACATAAAGGCCGCAATCAAAGAAGCCAGCACAATTCCCATTAATCCTGAGGGAAGGAAAGTAAGCATGGCGGAGTAGGCAAGGTCATCGTTGATGGTACTATCCGCCACGTGAGGAAATGCTGCTTTAATGTCGGTTATCTCCGGGAATACGACAAGGGATGCCAAGGCGACAATAATCCATGGCCAAGGCCGTAGGGCATAATGGGTGATATTAAAGAAAAGAGTCGCACCCATGGCATTTTTTTCATCCTTAGCTGAAAGCATCCTCTGGGCGATATATCCGCCGCCTCCCGGCTCTGCACCCGGATACCAAGTAGCCCACCATTGTACGGCAAGTGGAATGAGAAGCAAGGGGACTAAATTGGCCGTGTCAGAAAAGTCCGGAAGCATATTCAGCTTACCAGATACATTAGGATGGCTCAGAAGATTATCCAAAGAGCCGATCTCAGGCAAGCCCAAGATATAGAACGCCGCACCAAAAGAGCCGGCAATAGCGATGAAGAATTGGAAGAAATCCGTCAACAAAACGCCTTTCAGACCTCCCATAGAACTGTAAATCACCGTGACCACAGACGCGATCAACATGGTTTGCAGGGGAGAGAATCCCAACATTACGCCACCTATTTTGATGGCGGCCAAAGATACTGTGGCCATGATGACAATGTTGAAGAAAACACCGAGATAGAGTGCCCTGAACGCCCTCAAAAAGGCTGCAGATTTCCCGCCGTACCTGATCTCATAAAACTCAAGATCGGTGTTTAATTCAGATCGCCTCCATAACTTTGCATAGACGAAAACAGTCAACATCCCGGTAAGGAGGAACGCCCACCACACCCAGTTGCCTGATACACCGTTTTTCCTTACGATGTCGGTCACCAAATTGGGGGTGTCCGCAGAGAAGGTGGTTGCTACCATGGAAACGCCCAATAGCCACCAGGGCATATTCCTGCCCGAAAGGAAGAACTCTTTGGCACTCTTACCTGCTGTTCTGGAGGCAAACACCCCAATCAGCATGGAAATCACAAAGAAGGCGATTATTATCGCCCAGTCAAGTGTAGATATAATCATACATTTATGTACATGAAGGTTGGAAAATTACAATAGTATATTGGTTAAAAATACATATTCTTGATAATCATACTACGCAAGCACGCTACGCACTATTTGTTCTGATAGAATTCTTTATCTAGATTGGATGGTCTTCGGCTCTCCCGTCTCAGGATATATTTAAAATCCTGCGCTAATCTATTCAATAAATCATAAATGGCAAAAAAACCTAGCTCCTAGGTTTTAATTCATTTGCCGTATCAGTTCGCACGCTAACTTTAATATCAGCCTTCGGTAGGGCATCGGTGATAAAGATTAGAACCCTTTCCTTTATAAAAGTCAGCATTCAATTGTACTTTTGAAAAATAAAGCAGAAAACAAAAAGACATCATGGATAAAATAGGCTCATTGGCTGAAGCATATGGCTTAAATAATAAGAATCTGAAGACAGAAAAATTTGGCTCGGGCCATATCCATGCGACCTATTTGGTAGAACAAGAGGAAGATAAAGAAAAATATATACTTCAAACCTTTAACAATAGTGTATTTAAGTTTCCTGAACGGATATCATCCAATCTTGGTGCTCTATCCGGTCATTTGGGGGAAAGTCTTCTTCCATTTGTCCTTCCCCTTCCGGTCAGGAACAGGGATGGAGAGTTCTTTACGCAGGTGGAGGGGCAGCTTTTCCGATTATTCCCTTTCGTAGAAGGTGTTACCAAAGATGCGGTAGAGCATCCGCACCAAGCCAATCTGGCAGCAGAGGCTTTTGGGACTTTTATCAAAACCTTTTTAAATGTGCCGATAGAAGGGATTCAGGAGCCGATACCGGATTTTCACAACCTTTCGCAACGGTATCAACAGCTTCAGCTGAGTTTCGAAAATACCGAAATCATCATAGACAATGAACTTGAGGATATCATAGATTTTTATTTCGATCAGATTGATCTTCTACAACAATACCAGATTTATCAAAAAGAGCTCCCCCTCAGGGTTACCCACAGCGATACTAAAATCAACAACCTCATATTCAGCGAGGACCTTGCGAAAGTCAATGCACTAATAGATTTGGACACCATCATGCCTGGCTTCATTTTTTACGATTTCGGGGATCTGGCCAGAACAGTGGCCTGCACGGAAGACGAGGCTTCCCAAAACTGGAATGAAATAGGAGTAGATCTGAAAAAATACAAAGCCCTGATTGAGGGATTTTGCAAACCCTTGGCAGCTCATATTTCCGGAAAGGAAATGGCTTCCCTACCGTATGGAGGAGAGATGATGACTTATATCATGGGATTGCGCTTTTTAGCCGATTACCTAAATGGGAACATTTATTACACCATCCATTATCCGGAACAAAACCGCCATAGGGCCAAAAACCAAATGCATCTGTTGATGTCCCTACAGGAACAACGCACAAATATCGAGGCGTTGATGGATGAGGCCTTGGCAAATATTGACAATAACATTTAATTTGAAG
>Ga0079223_10000787_pt1 | contig 17463 bp, 12 predicted proteins | sample Stecom2011_FD_75072 | JGI IMG/M metagenome (GOLD analysis project Ga0079223, IMG submission 75072) | Agricultural soil microbial communities from Utah to study Nitrogen management - Steer compost 2011 | ecosystem: Environmental > Terrestrial > Soil > Agricultural land | place: USA: Utah... | reverse complement strand
TTTTGACTGTTATAAGTTTTTAATTATTCATAAAGATGAATTTCCTTTGCAAAAACTCGGAAAAAGACTGGTTCAAATGGAAAAAAATAAAATATTTCCGGTTAATCCAAATCAGCCCCATGCCTTTATAAGAGATACCGAGGTGCCCCCCTTTAACGCCGTTTTTGTGGAGAGAAAGTTTGTCCAAGAAATAGCCGGCACAATCTTTGGCCGAAAAGAGCTTTACTTTAAAAATAACAGTATAAAGATTACGCCTCACCTGAACAATCTCTTACAGCATTTTATTAATGAACATAAAAACAGGCAGCCCGGGTACGAGTTTATATTGCAGTGCTTAAATATGCAGATAATTATCACTATAATACGGGAAATGGACCATAATCTTGGTTCCATAGACTTAAAGACATACCATGATGATAAATTTATTAACAAGGTGATTGATTATTTAACAGCTCACTACCAAGATAATTTTACCCTGGAGGAGATTGCCCGGGAATTTAACTACAGTCCATTTCATTTTATTCGTATTTTTAAAGAAGAGATGGGTATAACGCCATTTGAATTTTTTCAGGACATAAAGATAGAGAAAGCTAAGGAACTGCTGAAATATTCGGATGATACGATTACTGAAATTTGTTTTAAAGCGGGCTTTAACAATCGTAGTCACTTTAGTATGCTTTTTAAAAAAAAGGTGGGAATGTCTCCAACAGCCTACAGGGAGGTAATATCATAAACACGACTCTATGCTTTTAAACAGCAAAAACCCGGCAAAGCACTCAGCCGGGTTAAACTGCCGGTCGCCGGCGATCTGGGGTTTCAATCAGCATACATGTCCGGCCACTTGTAGGTGGCAACGGTTTTGGCCGGAACAGCCGCTGTTATTTGCCCGTCCGGCGACAAAATCTTAAACCGGCGGGGTGACGATGTCTGGTTTACGACCACCACAACCATAGTGTTGTCCGGATTTAAAAAGGCGACATTGGTTACTGTCTCTGTTGAACCATAATTACTGTATATCCTCTTGGCCCCATACCGGACGAACTTGGTGTACTGTCCGAACAGGTAATACTCGGGAGTGACCCAATAACGTTCAGGAGCACCCGCTTTCTGAATAAACAAATTGGGGCCGGGCGTGCCGATCCACTGGTGGGTTGCTATATTGCTGTCCAACATGGTTACCCACATATTGTAACTGCGCGCCCCGTTTCTGATATAACGGATTACTCTGTCCATGCCGTATGTTCCCCATACCGATCGTTCGGTAAGATATATATTCTTCTCCGGGTACTTGTTACGCACTTCCAACAGTATGGAAAGAGCTCCGTGGTAATCATGAAAAGCCACCCCATCGGCGGCTTTGCGCGCATCCGGATCACTGAAAATACCGGTAAGATAGTCTCCCGCGCCGTCGGGATTGTGATCATACACCAACAACCTGGTATTTATATTATAATTGTCCAGTTCCGCCCGGAGCGCCTTGACCAATTCCCCGGACTGCTGCGCTGACATATAGCAACTGGGGTAATCGATTTCCAGCAAAGGTTCATTTTGCAGAGTCATCATGTAAACCGGTATACCTTCCGCTTCGTATGCCTGGACAGCCTTACGGTAATATTGAGCCAATACCGGAATATATTCGGCTTTTAACCGTCCTCGCACCAAACTGTCCGATGTCTTCATCCACCCCGGCGGGCTCCAGGGCGAGGCCAATATTTTCAAGCCGGGATGGTAACGTAGCGCCTGCTGAATGGTGGGGATAATCTTATAATCCCGATCCTTTTGAATGGAAAAGTTGCTGAGCGCAGTATCCGTTTGTCCCGGCGGCATATCATCATAAGAATAAAAAGGCCGTGCGGTAAAATCCGAGGCGCCGAAACATACCCGCATCAGATTCATGCCAATACCCTCATCCGGATCCACCAATTTTCTGAGAATCTCTTCCCTTTTTGCGGGTGTCATCTTCCACAAATTGTAGACAGTGGATTCTTCAATTGAAGACCCAAAGCCCAACATGGTCTGGTACTGCAAAGAAGGATTAATGTTAATTGTCGTCATGTTCCTCCCGTCGGGTTTACCAATTATCAGGTCCGGTTGTTTTTCCAGTTTATATTCGATTTCGTCCGACCATTGAGGATTCTCATACCACCTGCCGTCTTCGCTCATATACTCCGAACTGAACCACACTTCCACTTTTTGTGCTGATACCGGTGTCATAAAAAAACCTTTCCCCTTCCTGTGTCTGTTCCGCCTTTTTTATTTATCCCCATAAGGATTAACGCTCCGCAATGGAGCGTTAATCCTTATGGTACTGCTGGGGTTATTCCTTTGGTTAATCGAGTAAAAGATCCGCATAAGGATAGTCCTCGGGAATGCCAAGGGCTTCCTTGCCGCCGTTATCTTCAATATATTTTTTTCTTCTGGCCCATTGGTCGTCGAACAACTCTTTTGCCCCGATTCTCTTACATTCTTCAACTATCCTCTGGTACTCTCTTTCGAATTGTTGCGGAGGCAGAATAACCGCCCTGTGGATTCTGGCCGGAATCATCGACCATATCTGATTATTAATTGAAACCACTTCATCCGGAACATATTCCGGTCCGACATCACCCAGGTACGTCACATTATTATTGGCGGTTATCCATTCATAATTGTCCCGCGCCCATTGGTCTGCCGGTCCTAAAATTGCAGGTACCTGCAATTCCTCACGGGTGTATGATACAGGCCCGTTTAACGGCAACACTCCGTGTTTAATGCGGGCGGCGGTGGTATCGCCGTATACGTACCAATCCAAGTCCTGATATTCATCTTTGAACCAGTAAGACCCCTCATACGGGCCGGAAGTTTTCAATTCAATCATATCCGGTGAAGCGCCCAGATAGAGGGAACGCGCCCCTTCGGGGGTCAAAGTCCATTCAATCAGCCTGGCCAAGCGCCTGACTTGTTCATCGGAGGCTTTGTCGGTTACGTAAAGAACAAAATCCGCATCCGGCCCGGGCAGGGGATTCCAGGGGAACGGCCGGGAAATACCCGGTATTTTGGGAACCGGCAGCGCGGTATAGGTAAGATCATGACCGGCTCTCTGCAACGATTCAACTACGTCATACCCGATCCAGCCAACCATCACCGCGGCCGAACCGTTCCTTTGTTTCTCCTGGAACATTTCTTCACCTTGGGTAACCCATTCCGGGTCGATAAGCCCTTCATTATAAAGCTGGTTGGCGTATTTCATGGCCTCGTAACCCTGTTGGGTCAGCCCCCAGAATTGATACCACCCTTCTTTGGCCAAGCCAATCCAGTTTAAGCCGAACGTTTGGAAGAAAATACACTGCGAATACCAATCCGACGGAGGCAACAACAGCGGAATTACCGGTTTCCCGTCCGGAGCTTTAAAATCTCCCGCCTTGATTTTTCGCAGCATCTCCGTAAATTCATCCAGGGTGGTCGGCCGCTCGCCGCCCAAAGCCTCGAGAATGTCCTGCCGTATATACCAGCCGCCGGTATAAGCTGTATCAGGATTCGGCTCCCCGACTTTGAAGTTGATTCCTATCGGAAAACCGGTTATTTTCCCGTCAAAAATAAGCGGCTGAAGAGTACGGGAATGTTCATGCTTAATCCGGTAGAGATTGGGAAAGTTGACCGGATCATCATAGTATTCGCTTAGATCGTGCCATTTGATATTCCTTCCCCAATTATAGACCGCCGCGTGCGTTATGTAGACAAATGTCTCCGGATAATCCCCCGAAGCGGACCACAAAGTCATCTGATCCTGTTTGTAGGCGTCCAAGACATACTCGTAAGTAAAATCCAAACCAAATTCATTTTTGATCCATTGTGTCATGGCGCCGTTTTTGTTCGGCATTTCCCATGCTCGCCCATAACGATCGGTCTGCCGGCCAAAATTATAGAAAGTCATTGCTTCCGGCTTCTCCTGGGCCATGCCGAGCAGAGAGAACTGTGTCACCACCAAAATGAAGAGCATGCCAAAAAAGAACCGTTTCCTCCATAGTCTGGACATTTTTCTCCTCCTCTTTTGTTTTTGTTAATTCTTCCGCCTACCGTCACCCGGCCGGCTGCAACAGCGGGCGGTAGAATTCCACCTTAAACTATCATCTTCCTACTCCTTAATGGAACCGATTAATACACCGTGAATGAAATGCCGCTGCAGAAACGGGTAAAGACAGGCAATGGGAATAATGGTTACCAACAAAGTCGCGGCCCGCAATGATACTTCCGTAATCGTGATACGGTGCGCCGCACTGTGCGCGGCGGCGGTCGCTTCCGCGGCACTGCGCACTTGTGTTGAAGCTCCCCGTTGCAGTACCATCTGTAAATACGTGGCAATCGTCCACCTGCTGTGACTGCGAATGTAAAAGGTACCCGTAAACCAATCACCCCAAGCCCATACGGCATTGAACAAGCCCAAAGTGGCCAAAGTAGCGGTAGTAAGCGGAATGGTGATTTTAAAGAAGATTAACAGGTCATTGGCCCCGTCCAAATACGCGCTTTCCACAAGACTTTCGGGAATACTTCTACAGGCCACCAGATAGACCATCATTCCCCAGCAATGAAAAAGCCACGGCAAAACATAAACCAGAAAATTATTAATCAACCCGTATTGCACCAGGGTTAAATAAAAAGGGATTAACCCCGGATTGACGAAAAACGCCACCATAAACATGCTGACAAAAAATTTGCGCCCGGGAAGCTTTTTGCGTGAGATCGCCCATCCCGCCATTGCGGTAACCAAAAGATGCAACGGTGTCAAAATCGCCACCCGCAGCACTGAATTTTTAAAATAGTTTAAAATTGACAAATCGGAAAAAACAGCCCGGAAGTTATCCCATGTAAACGCCCGCGGCCAAAAATACACACCGCCCCGCGCGGTATCAATACCTTCATTTACAGCCAGAACTATGATGTACCAGAACGGCAGCAAAACAATAACCGCAAACACGATCATGAAGAGAAAATTGACAAAATCAAATACCCGCCCACTTGATGTCTTAATTTTCATAGAGACTCTCCTCCTACCATATGGTTGACCCGCCTATTTTCCCGGAACCTTTGTTGGCGATAATCACCAGAATTAACGCCACTATTGAGTTGCATATGCCGATGGCCGCCGCTTTGGCGAAATTACCATAGGAAAGCCCGGTCCGCAATATGTAGGTGTCCAAAATTTCTGAGACATGTAAATTCATGGGATTACTCAAAAGATAAATCTGGTCAAAGCCGGCGTTAATTAAATTGGGAATGGCCAAAATTAACAACATAGAGATAATCGGATAAATACCGGGAAAAGTCACATGCCTGGCCTGCATTAAACGTCCTGCTCCATCTACTTTTGCCGCTTCATATAATTCCGGGTTGATTTGTGTTATTGCCGCTAAATAGATGATTGATGAGAAACCAATTTCTTTCCAGAGTTGACTTAAAACCACAATCGGCAAAAACCACCCAACCTCACCCCGGAAATGGATAGGACTTTTACCAAAGAAAGATAAGATTTCGTTTACCAAACCGGTATTGATATTCAACATCCGGTCAAGAATATTGACAATAATGACCCAGGAGATAAAATGCGGCAGGTAACTTACGGTTTGCACGAACTTTTTAAAATATTGATTCTTGATCTCATTAAGTAACAACGCCAGAACAATCGGGGCGGGGAAAATAAAAATCAGCTTGACCCCGGCAATTACGATGGTATTTCGTACTGTTTCCCAAAAATATGGGTCGGTAACAAAGTGGAAATTAGCAAAGCCAACCCATTTTGTCCCAAGGGGCAGGGTGAGCTCGGAGATATTGCGAAAGGCCAGTGACATTCCTGCCATTGGCACATAGGCAAAAGCCAGCTGTATTATGACAGCGGGTAAAATCATCAGCAAAAGCCAGCGGTTTTCGATAATCCGCTTTACTACGGGCGACGGCCACCCGGCCATGGCTTTTCTTTTTCTCATCTTTATCCGCGCGACAGGTGCCATCCACAGACCTCCTCGGACTTTTAGTTTTTAACATGAATCACGGATCACAAGTTCCGGGCGGATTAGCAGGTTTCTGTTCCGGTTGGGCTCCTCTTGTTTATCGTTCAAAATCGCCAACAATTTTTCACAGCATAAACGGCCAATCGTGTAAGTGGGTTGTTTAACTGTAGTCAACCTGGGGCTGGTGTACTGACAGATCCTAATATCGTCAAATCCCATGAGCGCTACTTGGTCGGGGATTTTTATCCCTTTCTTTTGCGCGGATTTTAAAACTTCCAACGCCAATTCATCATAACCGCAAAATATCGCGTCCGGGGGTTCGGGCAGATTCATCAGCCTTAAAAAAGCCTTGTTTACCCCTTCTTCATTGACTGTTTCAATATAATCAGGCCGCAAATCCAAACCACACTCGAAAACCGCCTGTTTAAACCCGTCCATGCGTTCCAACCGGTCACAAAAGTCTGTTTCACTAATCCCGCTTAAAAAAGCGATTTTCTTATACCCGCGGGAAAACAAATGCCGGACGGCAATTTGTGCTCCCTGGATATTATCGACAGTTATGGAAGAAATACCATATTGCTCCATGTTACGGCCAAAAACAACAAAACTTTTCCGTTTCTCTCTTGTCTTGAAGAATTCTTTATTCGGCATCCGCGGCAAAACAAAAATCATTCCGTCAACACTGTGATTATATAAAAACCTGATAAAATCTCTTTCTCTTTCCACCCGGTATTCTGAGTCACAGACAATTACTCTCAGATCAAATTCACTGGCTTTATTCTCGATTCCTTTGATAATCTCTCCGTAAAAAGAAGTAGCCACATTGGGGACAATTACCCCAATCATGTTGGTCCGGCTCTTCCGCAGAGTTTTACCGGCAAAATTGGTGACATAATTAAGTTCCTTGGCAGCAGCCAAAACTTGCTGTCTTGTCTCTTTTTTTACCCGGTCTTTATTATTCAAAACACGAGATACTGTGGCTATGGAAACACGGGCTTTTTTTGCTACATCTTTAATTGTGTAGTTCATCAATTCATTGCTCCTTTTGAAAATACAGTTTATTATTTTCCATTCTCGTGCTGAACAGGAAAAAAAGAACTTCTGTGGAAATGTAAACGTTTTTACTTCATAAATTTAGTATAGCTATAAAAGTTTCGGCTGTCAATACCTTTCACAAATTTTTTTTAGATCTTTCGTTTGTAATATTCTGATAATAGGTCTTTATAAGGGACCGCATTTTTCGCATTTTCTGCGGTCTCCACTGTATTAAACAGAATTGTTTTTTTAAAGTTTACAGGTCAACAACTATTGGAATTAATGGGAGAAGTAACATTAGCCGTTCTGTATTTGGGATTGCAGGGCTCACCTTATATTTATCCCTGTGCTTTTTGCGACAAAAGCCGGCTTTAAGACGGGTTCCACCATGTAACCTCGCCGGTAGCCGCTCTGCAGTTCATCATAAAAAGCCGGGGCTTCCAGGATTACGGCGAGCAGGTTTTCTCCGCCCGGGTTAAGGAAGGTTTCCGGGATATAAAACTCTTCCTGGGGACCAAGGGCGTCATAGCGTGCGACCGGCCGGCCGTTGACGTACACAGTCAGCCTTTGGTCGGCTTCCGTAACCCGGAGTGTCAACGGCGCGTGGAAATCCTCCCCCGGATCATACCGGAACTTTCTTCTCAACCATATGATATGCCCCATTTCCGGCGCGGCCACAAGCTTTCTTGCGCTGCCGGGAACTGCAGGCCAGGAACTGTCGTTATATTCCAACCGGTGATAACCCTCATTAAAACCGCTCAGACCTTTTTTTATATAAAAAGATTCAAGAGTGAAATCTATTTCCCGTCCGTCTCCGTATTCCCCGTACAACCGGAAAGGATTCCTCAGGCCGCTGTATTTGATCAACTCCCCCTCGTGCGGGTGTGATTTATTATGGAATTCGTTGGCATACAAAACCGCCATTACGTTTTCTCCTTCTTTAAGCGCCCGGGAGACATCCATCTGCTTGATCTTTTTGTTGTGGCTCTTGTAGACCAGTTCCCCGTTGAGATAGATGAACATCCGGTCGGTATCGTTGTGTTGATAATCCATCAATACCCTGCCCGGGTTGCCGGCGAGTTCAAACCGGGTGCGGAACCAGTAGTAGCCGTGTTCGATTAGTCCCAGTTCTTCGAGAGTTACGGGCCTGGTCGTCTTCCTCCACCCGGAATGGTCGTAACCGGGAGCAACCTCCGCTGAATCGGCGCAATACCTCCAATTCGAGAGCCACAACACTTCGGGACGGTCGTCAAACATTCCCTGCTTAAAATCCATTCTATACATGCCGGTGTTGTTCTCCCGCTCCATCTGTACTTCCCTGCCGTTTACGGTAATCATCTCCGGCGCGACTCCCTTTGTTAAGGGAAAAAATTTTAAAAAATTGTCACTCATCTCTCTAACCTGCGCCGCCAGTTTAACAACGCCCGCTGTTTCCCGGATCTCCTCCACATAGTACAGGTTGTGAAAGAGCAGTCCCGTGGTCAGCTCTTCCACCCTTCCCATCAACTCATGCTCAATGAGGATTAAATAAACATTGTCGACTTTCACAATCCCAATACCTGCATGCCTGTACTTCAACAGTACGTCCCCGTTGTCTCTGCTAACCTCCATCCCACCTTGGAAAATGTCAATAGGGCCGCCTGTCCTCAAAGATATTTCCCCTTCGGCGCCCCTTTTCCCGCACAGAACAAAGGCCACACCCTGTTCGTATTTGCGCGAAAGTAACAGCTCGGAAGTGGCGTAGTTGAGGATTACTTTTGAACCCGGGATTGTAAAGTCCACGGGAAAAAGGCGGGTCTCCTTATCCCGCAGGCGGGCGCTAAAAACATATTCTTTACCCGTCAAACTCCGGTCAATACTGATAGTCACTGTTTTTTCCTCTTCCAGGTTCCTTACGCAAAAGAACCTCCCATTCTCGTTCCCTTGTTCAAAAGTCCGGAAATTCTCGTTGCTGCGGGATAGATCCGTATCCGGCGTTGCTCCCTTCCGGGTCAACAAAGCAATGTCTTCACCGCCGCCGGTCACTTTGACATAGTTTCTACCGTCGCCGTTAAGAATTATACCGGCAAACTCCCGGGCAAACCTGATAAAGCCCTTTATCCAGTAATACTTGTCTTGGTGAATTTCCCCGCCCTCCCGCACTGGTGAGGAACCAAAGTCATAACTGGTTATATTGCCGAGACCGCCGAGAAAGTATATATCGCCTCTGGCGCCTGTAAACGGAAAAGTGGTGCCGCCGACCATCATGTAATAGTTCATTACCGAAGCGCCCTGCATCAACACGCTTTTCGAGACTCCTGCAATAACCTCGACCCGCGGGTCATAGACAGGCACGCCAATCTGGGCGAACCAACCGGCCTGCAGTTCCAGAATCATAACGGGACAGTCGGGCTGCTCTCTTACTGCCTCTCTTATCTTTCCGTCAAAGAGGTCAAATTCCCACATCCACAGGCCGGGTATATTGGGATAATAAGTCCGGGTATCAATCACTCCCCGGCCTCGCAAAAAAGCCGCTTCATTGGCGAATTTGGGGGCGTCAATCCCGCATTCTTCCATGAAACTTTTCAAGCGAAGAAAATACGCGACCGCTTCTTTCCTACTGATAGGTTCATCACCGTATTCCATCAGGTGATCATATTCGTTCTCAATCTGCACGGCAATGATCTTCCCCCCGTTGACGGCCAGGTAAGGACGGATAATCTCCCCCACCCTTTTGTACCACCTCCGGCACAGGGCCAGGTATCCCTCTTCCAGCCTGCGCAGTTGTATTTCCTTCGCCGCCGCCTTGGCGATCAGCCAGTCCGGGTGCCCGCCGAAATCAAGTTCGGCGCAGACATAGGGACCGGGTTTGACCAGAATATAAAATCCGTATCTTTGACACAAGTCGAGAAACCGGCGGAGATCAAAGTCTCCCGTCCACCGGTGTTTTCCTTCTTCGGGTTCGTGCATGTTCCACGGGATATATACGGCAATGAGATTCCCTCCGGTGTTTTTCATTTTACGCAGGCGGTCTTCCCATAAGCCGGCGGGAACCCGGAAATAGTGAAATTCACCGCCGATCAAAAACTCCCTTTTCCCGTTAACAATAAACCCTTTGTTGTCATAAGTAACGGCATATTTCTCCATCAATGCCCTACCCCTCTTTCCCGGGATTTTTTAACCCGCATAGATCTCAATTCTGTCAATTCCTTCTCGTACCTTCCGCACATAAGCCCCAGGTATTGTATAAAACAATCTTCTCTGTTTGCTCCGGCGACCGGCCGAAAGCAGTACATACGGTTCATCCTTTGATTCCCGTCATGGTAACTCCTTCGGTTATATACTTATTTAAGAACGCGTAAAGAAAAAGAGTGGGAAAAGCGGCAAAAACCATACAGGCAAACTGGGCGGCATAATCTCCGGAGTATTCCCCCATGAACTTGATAACGGAAAACGGAAGAGTCAACAAGCTTTGGGTGGAGATGTAAGTGTTGGCCATGATAAAATCATTCCAGTTGTTGACAAAGGCCATTATTGCCACGGTAATAACCGCCGGTTTTGTATTGGGCGCGATGATCCGGGCAAGAATACCCCACATACTGCACCCGTCAATCATGGCCGATTCTTCAAACGTCCGGGGGAAAGACGACAGGAATCCGGAAAAAATCAAAGTGCTGAACGGCAGGGAAAAAGCGGTGTATGGAATGATTAATCCCCAATAAGTATCCAAGATGCCCACCCGGTTAAAAAGCATGAAATTCGGCAGCAATGTGGCGTGAATGGGAATCGTCATTCCCAGCAACACCAGTCCGTATACTGTGGAGCGCAGCTTCCACTCCATCCTGGTACAGGCGTAAGCCAGCAAGAAAGAGCAGATAACGGTGAGCAAAACGGATGAACATACCACGATAATACTGTTGAGGAAATAACGCGGTATGTTTCCTTGAATCCAGGCCCGGACATAATTACTCCACATGGGTATATCAGGCCACTTTATAAACTGGGCGCCAAAAAGCTCGCCGCTTCGCAAAAGGGAATAATTGATCAGCCAGACCAAGGGAAAAAGCTGCCCGATTGCTATTAAAATCATCACTGTATAAAGCAGGGGTTTCTTGTACCGGGACAAGCGTGTGAGCAGGGGAGCTTTTTCCCGGTCAACTTTTTTTAAAACCATATTGGTGTTTTTTTTCATTTTTGTCATCCCCCAATCAATACTCTCCTGCCTTCGCCCGCGTAAAACGGATCAACAGGTAAGTGCCCAGCAGGCTGATGGAGACAAAAAGAATGGAAAGGGCGTTGCCGTACCCGAATTCATAGGAAACAAAAGCTTTGATATAAAGGTAATTGGCCAGAAACTGCGTTATATTGCCCGGCCCGCCGCCTGTTGATAAATAAACTGTCTCCATCTGTTTGAAACAAGTTATTAAAGCAATAATGACGACAGCTCTGATCACCGGCATCATTAAAGGTAGAATTACTTTGGTATATAGCTTGACCCCGCCGGCCCCGTCAATCAAGGCCGCTTCTTTGAATTCGTTGGGGATACTTACCAGGCCGGAATAGTAAAAGAGAATCGCCCAGCCAAACCCCTGCCAAATCACGATCAAAATAACCGACCACACGGCAGTCCGGGGATTGCTCAACCAGTTGGTGGCCAAAAAATCCAGACCTATTACAGAAAGAAACTTGTTCAGCAGTCCGTAGGTGGGATTAAAAACACCGACCCAGAGTTTTGTTGTCACTACTATGGGAATTATGGCCGGAATGTAATAGACCGTCCGGAAAAACCGCGCATTTTTCCTGCAGGCCAAAATCATTATGCAGACAATAACCGCCAGGGGATTTTGCAGGAAAAGAGTGACCAGGGTCAGCTTGACCGCATTGCCCAGTGAAGTCCAAAACACGGAATCCGAAAGAATTATCTCCCGGAAATTCTTCAACCCTACAAAATTCATGGGACCAATCCCGGGCCAGTCGGTCATTCCGTAATAAATGCTGAGGAAAATCGGCATGATCATGGCAAAGAAGAGAAATGCCAGACCCGGAAAGATCATCAAGAAAATGGTTCGTTTGTCCCTAAAAGCCTTGTTCATCTTTTATCACTCTTTTATCGTCTTTTTTCCGCGGCGGGCGGGGCTCTCCCCGCCCGCCCGGGTAAACATTATTCGGCGTATTTTTCCGCTATCCGGTCCAGTTCCATGACAAATTGCTCCGGTGTCTTAATACCGGCTACAAGTTCTTGCGCCAGTCTCTCGTATGCTTCTTTGAATGCCGGGGTCCCACGGTCTTGACTGGGATCACCGGTTGCCTTGGCTGAGCCGAGAATCGCCAGTAGATCTTGGGCCAAAGGACCGTCTTCATCAGTTGCCCGGACTACCTGGGCTGGAATGTTAACCTTTTTCTCCCAAGCCAGGTCGGGGTAGCGGGTAAAGTACATATCCAGATAATCCAAAGCCAGCTCTTTATGTTCTGTTTGCGCGCTTACAACATAATTTCCTCCAAACCAGGCGGAAAGATTGTCAATGTCGCCCGCTTCACCGGCAACGGCCGGAAACCGCATGGCCCGGACATTCTCCCGGAACTGCTCGGAAAACGCGGTGTCCGTAGAAAGCCCCAGTTCCCAGGAGCCCATGACATGCATGGCGGCCACTTCCTGGCCGAACAAGTTACGGGCGGCGCCGTAGTCCGAAGTCAGAAGATCGGCCTGGAAAAGCCCGGCATTAACCAATTCCATAAATTTCCGTGCCGCCTGCAGGAAGGGAACTTCGGTAAACCGTGCTTCCCGGTCTAGAGCCTTCTGAATGATATCAAAATCATTACTGTACCGGCCGACCAGGGTATCAAAGGTTATAACCAGGGGCCAACCTTCCCGGCCCATGGTGGATATGGGAATGATCCCGTTGGCCTGGAAGACCTCGGCGGCCGCCAACAGTTCATCCATGGTGGCCGGAACCTCGACCTTGTTTTCCTCAAAGAGCCTCTGGTTATAATAGATCACCCAGAAATCCGCGTTTGTCGGCAGCCCGTAAAGTTTCCCGTCATACATGTTTACTTCCAGCGAGCCCGCGACAAACCCCATATCATCATAATCCGCCGGGTTCAACGCCATGATGTAATCGTTCTCCACCATCGGCCCCAATAAAGGCGGATGCGACCAGTACTTAAAAACATCCGGAAGTTGATTGGAAGCGGCATAAATTCTGATTTTTTGCTGGTATGGTTGATCCTGTAAGCTTTCGGTTACGATCTCAACATGGGGGTGTTTTCGCATGAATTCCGCGTTAATCTCTTCAATTACCAGTCCCCAGGGAGAATTCCGGTCCGGAATGTTGTCCCCCATTCGCAGAACAACTTTTTCCGCAGCGGCATTCAGTCCACCCGCCGCCGGGAGGGTGCACAGAACCAAAAGACCCGTTAACAACCAAATTACCCTCTTTGCTTTCATTACAAACCTCCTACCTTATAATATTAAATATTGGATACAGCTGTATCATTTTTATTATTACATACAAGTAACAAAAAAGAAAAGAGGATAATTTTTATAAAAGGTTTGTTTTTTTTAGTTTTAATTTTTGTTAAAAGGTGTTTTGTGCTCCGGCGCGAATTAATATTCAGGAGATGATAACCATGAGCAGGCCGTTTTTTTCTGTTGTCTCCATTGCTGTTTGGTGGCGCAAGACCGGTTTGAAACAGAAAATCCTCCTTCTTGTCGCCCTTATCCTGCTGCTTGCTATCACCGCCACCGGCCTGTATTCCTATTTTCTTGCCGTGGAGCAGGCCACCTCGAAACTGGTTGAATCCCAACTCAACCTGGTCAATCAGGTTAGCAATAATATTGATCTGGTCTTGACCGATGTGATGGATCTTTCTTCGCTCATTATTATTGACCCCGGGGTCCAGCAGGTACTTCAAGAATCGCCGAGCGACGGGCAGAACATCTTGATTTACCATAATTCCCTCCTCTATCTGGACAAAATACTGGCCGCCAAAAGCCACATCTCCATGGTCGCTCTTTACGGTCTTAACGGTCTGGTATACAGCACCGGCAAAGATTATACCAGTAACAGGGTAATACCTTTCCAGGAATTTAGCCGGACCTCCTTGTTCGAAAAAGCACTTCAGTTGGATGGCAGCCCAGGTATTGAGTATTTTACCAATAAACCGTTCATCGTTTACGACCACCGTATCCCCAGAATCATTCTCTACCGGGCGGTCAAAGAGTTCAACCGTTTCCATAACGCCGGCGTGCTTCTGCTCTGGATTAATGAAGAAAATATTCGTTCCCTTTACCGGCCCGTCATTCCCCGGGGAGGCAGCGTCTTTATCTTGGACCCGAAGGGAAAAATGATTTCTCCGGCGGGAGGTGATCCCTTGGCACAAGAGGTCTTGCTCAACCATAACGAGTTTTCCGCCGGACCCGGCACCACCTGCACCATCAATATCAACAAGCAAAAAATGCTTCTCACCGCCGCTGCCTCGGAAATCACCGGCTGGTGGACAGTAGCCCTCACTCCCATGGATCTTCTGGCCCAAAACTTGAAATCCATCGCGTCGGTTATTATTTTGGTGGGGTTTGTCTGTTATATGTTCCTGTTCTTTCTCTCTCTTTATATCACCTCGGTTCTTACCACTCCCCTCCAGCAGCTCCAAGATTCCATCGAAAAAGTACAAAAAGGCGATTTTTCTCAACAAATACCTTCCCCCGGTGAAGACGAAATTGGCCGGCTCAGCCGGGGATACAACATCATGATTACCCGTATTCGTGATTTAATCGACCGGGTTTACAAGCTCGGAATCCGCCGGCGGGAGGCGGAGCTCAAAGCCCTCCAGGCGCAGATCAATCCCCATTTTTTATATAATACCCTGGACACCCTTTTTTGGAAGGCAGAAAAAAAACATGTTCCGGAAATCGGGGAGATGGTCTATGCGCTGTCAAAAATCTTTCGTCTCAGCTTAAACAGAGGTAATGATTTAACCACCGTCGGCCGCGAAAAAGAGTTGATCGAGCATTACCTGCTGGTACAGAAAATGCGTTTGAAAAACAAGCTCTCTTATACAGTGGATATAGACCGGGCTCTTTGGGACCGGAATATTCCCAAGCTCATTCTGCAGCCTTTCGTCGAAAACGCCGTTATTCACGGAATCGAAGAAAAAGAGTCCTCCGGTGAAATTTCTGTTACCGGTCGAACGGAGGACGAGTTAATGGTTTTTACCATCCGGGATGACGGCGTCGGGATGACGGAAGAAAAAATAAAACTTCTCCAGAGCAAAGAACCGCTTTCTCCGGAAAACCTGTCAAATATCTCCGGGGGGTACGCGGTTCATAATATTCTGGAACGATTGGACCTGTATTTCAAAGAAAACTACCGGGTAACTTTTACCGGTAAACCGGGAAGCGGAACGACTGTTATAATAGCAATTCCCGAGCTTTCCGGCGAGGAGGAGGAAAATGGCGAAAAGAGAAATCAAGATACTGGTGGTTGACGATGAAGAAGAGGTAAGGGAAGGAATTACAGGCTGGTTGTCCGGGGAAGAATGGGGAATTAAAGTTGCCGGCCGGGCGGCCAACGGCCGGGAAGCTTTGCGCCTGCTGGAAGAGACCCATCCTGATATTATGCTGCTTGATATCAGAATGCCGGTTATGAACGGCATGGAGCTTTTGGCTGAACTTTCGGTAACCGGCCGAACCCCCAAGACGGTAATCCTCAGCGGTTACGACGATTTCAATTACTGTCGTCAGAGCTTGAAATACGGGGCCGTGGATTACCTGCTCAAACCCTGCCGGCGCGAGGAACTCCGGGAAGTGATCGCCACCCTTCGAAAACAAGTCCTTGCCGAGGAAGACCATGCCCGCCAATGGGACAATCTACGAAAACAATTTCGAAACAACCTCCATATCCTCCAGGAAAAACTTATTGCCGGCCTGCTGAGAAATGCTGCCGTAGATATAGAAACGGCGCCCGTTCGGTGGAAATCCTATGAGATAAAAATCCCTCCCAAGAATATTGGAACCGGAATCATTCGTATTGACAACCAAAACCGGCTGCGGGAAAAACTCTCCCCGGAGCAGCTGGAACTGGCCCGATTGGCGGTTCGTAACGCCTTGCATGATTATTTCCGGAAACCCCCGGCCGTCGCCAATATAACCTGTGACATCCAGGATGAACTCCTGTTTTTATGGGATTTTTCCGTGCACAACGGTCCCTCTTTTCTGGAACGATTGGAAAAGTTCCGCTGTTATATAGAGACAAAATTTCCGTTCACCATCACCATCGCCCTGGGCGCCCCGGCGGCCGGTCTGGCCGCTCTCAGCCGCTCTTATCATACAGCTCTACAGGCTATGGAATATAGTTTCTGGACCGGTTCCAATCAAATCATCCAATATGATGAACAGGGAGAAAACCGGGAGACAGTTGCTGTTTGTTTTCCTGTCCGGGAAGAAGCGGCAATCCTCCGGTGCATCCGAACCAGCGACGAACAGCGCCTGGAAACAGCTGTCGAGAACTTTTTTCTGGCTGTGGTCAACCGGGGGAAAACAGTAAAACAGCACGTGCAAAAGTTTGTTATTGCCCTGTTCTGCTCCATTTACCATGTCTGTGTGGAACGGGATTTGAACACAGAGAACATCTTCGGACCCGGTTTGCCTCTCCTGGATGAACTGGCGGCCGTCGAAACTCTCGAAGAACTCAAAAAGAAAACTCTTTCCTCTTTGAAACTTCTGGTTGAAGAATTTCCTCTCCATAATAACAGCGAAAAGGTGGTATTCAAAGCCCTGCAACACATGGAAGAACACCCGGGGGAAGATTTATCCCTGGAAAAAGTGGCGCAGGCGGTTTATGTTTCCCCAGGTTACTTGAGTATACTTTTTAAGAAAGTACTGCAGAAGAATTTTGTGACCTGTCTCCATGAAATCAGAATTCGCCGCGCCAAAGAGCTCTTAAAAGAACATCGCCTTAAGGTTTATGAGATTGCCGCGCAGGTCGGGTTTAATGATGAAAAATACTTCAGCCAGATTTTCAAAAGGCTCACCGGCCTCTCTCCCAACCAGTACCGGGATACCATCCACTAGAGGAGGAATAACTTTGAAAAAGCGCTTATTACATCTCCGGGGGTACGCGGTTCATAATATTCTGGATTTAACCTTTTGGAATATTAAGTTAGGATAAGATGGAAATGTTAATAAAAAAGGATTTTGAATTGAAAAATAAAGGTGTATATAATATAATGCTCATAGGTGATTAAGATGAACCTATTTGATATGCTCGTAGAGAAATTAGTGGATTATTTTAAAAACGAGACTACAGTTAACAGCGCTTACATCTTCGGCTCGTTTGGCTCAGGACGACAAACACCACTAAGTGACCTGGACATTGCGGTATTGTATAATGAAAACATTCCTTTAATAAAAGAAATGAGACATACGGCTGAAATTTCTTCTCTTTTAAAACGGGAAAAAATTGATCTG
>Ga0079223_10000786_pt1 | contig 17464 bp, 16 predicted proteins | sample Stecom2011_FD_75072 | JGI IMG/M metagenome (GOLD analysis project Ga0079223, IMG submission 75072) | Agricultural soil microbial communities from Utah to study Nitrogen management - Steer compost 2011 | ecosystem: Environmental > Terrestrial > Soil > Agricultural land | place: USA: Utah... | reverse complement strand
GTTTACTCCTGCTGAGGAAAGGGCGTCCATTACCTCTATGAGTTTTCCGTAGTTGACTTTAGAGTCGGCATTGATGACCACGAGCAGTCCGGGATCTTTGGTGACCAACGGCTGTAAATTTGTGATCAGTCGGTTTAAGGAAACAAGTTCGGAACCGTAATAGATATGACCGTTTTTATCAATACTCACAACCACTCTTTGTTCCAGGTCGACTCCTTGTTTTGATTCCGGTAATTCCAGAGGAATCCCGGAGACCGCTGTTTTAAAAGTAGTGAAAAACATAAAAAAGACCAGTAAAAAAAAGATGACGTCAATCATGGGCACAATTTCTACCCGAGGACGGTGTTTCTTTCGTTCAAACATCATCGGAAGCACCTCTGTTTGCGTAACTCTCTATAAATTCTTTACTGACTGAGTTCATTTGCTGAACACGGCGCTCAATTATCCCGCCCAGCCAGTGAATGATGAAGAGCGCGGGTATGGCGATGACCAAGCCGGCAGCGGTGGTAATTAAAGCTTCGGCGATTCCTTGGCTTAAGGCAGCGGCGGAAGGAAGGCCCTCAGCCGCGGAAAGCACATTAAAGCTTTGAATAATCCCAATTACCGTCCCTAATAAACCCAGGAGCGGCGCGGCGGTTACTACTACATCCAGCAGACCCAGGCCTTTTTCCATCCGTTTGATTTCCTGTTCACCCGCTTCTTTTAGGTTGCGTTCTAAAATCTCGCGTTCCTTACCAAAATAAATCATTCCAGCCTGTAACATTCTGGCTACAGGATGGTTTACTCTTTGTAAGTATTGAATAGCGTCCAGGGGGGCCTCTTTTTCCATTAATCTCAGGACCACCCGTTTTAAATCATCAAGGTCGCCTTTTTGACTAAAGAAAAACCAAAGACGCTCAATGGTAATTGTGATCACAATTATCGAGCAAAAAAGTAATGGATACATAATAGGACCGCCGTTTTGAAATATCTGCCACATTAATGAATTCCCCTCTTCCATAAGAAATTTTTCGTTTTCTTTTTCTGTATTGATGTCAACATTTGCTTCAGTAGTTAGGAAATTCCAGTTATCTTCTATACTATATATAATACTCTGAATTATGCTAAAAAATCCATAAACATTGGAAATAACGGGATTTATAACCTATTTTAGATTTCGCTGGTTTAAGAAAAAATCCTCCCTGATTAGAAAAAGAACAAGGAGGAAATAGATGTCTATTCTTACTGAGGATCGTTTACGGTCGATAAGTCCTGTCACTTAAAGGGTGGTCCATGCAGAATCAGGTGGATTGTTTGCAAGCGTCGAGAATAGGTTAGTTTTGGCGTAAACGCTTAAGCTCCCGCCATCCAATGTCCTCCCGGAAGTAACAACCGGGGAAATCGATTGTGTCGGCGCCAAGATAAGCTCGGTTTAAGGCTGTGGACAGATCTGGCCCGAGGCCGACCAGATTTAAAACCCTGCCCCCTGCTGTTCGCCACTGGTTGTCATAGTTTTTAGTTCCAGCATGAAAGACCAAGAGATTTTCGATTTTTTCCGCTTCCGTCAGGCCGCTTATTTTCTCACCGGTTTCGTATGAACCGGGATATCCGCCGGATGTCAAAACCACGCAGGCGGCTGTAGCCGCCTTCCATTGCAGCTTAACCTGATCTAAGTTGCTGTTCCCAGCCGCCAAGCAGAGTTCCACTAGGTCATGGTCTAAAAGAGGTAGGATAACCTGCGCCTCCGGATCACCGAAGCGGACATTGAACTCTACAACCCTCGGACCGTCTTTGGTCAACATAAGTCCGGTGTAGAGGATTCCGGAGTACGGGAACCCTTCCTTGGCCATTCCTTGAACCAACGGTTCCAGAATTTCTTTTTGGATCTTGGGCAGTAACTCCGGAGTCAAAACGGTGGCTGGCGCATAGGCGCCCATTCCCCCAGTATTTGGACCCTGGTCCCCGGCAAACGCTCTCTTATGGTCTTGAGCCGGTAACAAAGGCAGGATGGTCGTTCCGTCCGTGACCGCCAGTAACGATACTTCTTCTCCGTAAAGGGTCTCTTCAATCACCACTTGATTTCCGGCGTCTCCGTAAACCTTCTCCACCATCAGCTTTTCCAAGGCCACTTTGGCCTCGTCCGGATTATTCGCGACGGTCACTCCCTTTCCAGCAGCCAGACCGTCGGCTTTGACCACTACTGGTCCGTTTATAGTCTGTATATAGGATAAGGCTGCTCTGTAAGTGGAAAAAACTTGAAAATCAGCGGTTGGAATCTTGTACTTAGCCATTATTTCTTTAGCAAAAACTTTGCTCGACTCCAACCGGGCAGCGCCTTTCGATGGTCCGAAAACATTCAATCCCCGCTGGGAAAATTCATCTGTAATCCCGAGAGAGAGGTAAACCTCAGGTCCGACAATTGTCAAATCTATCTGTTTTTCTTCGGCCCAAGCGGCTAAGGCCGCAATACTGTTACCGTCCACCTCCACCGATTCGGCCAATGCGGCCATAGCGTCATTGCCGGGAGCAACGAAGAGTTTCTTTACTAACGGGCTTTGCCTGACTTTCCAAGCAAGAGCGTGTTCCCGACCACCGGAACCAATAATTAATACTTGCACTTTACTGCACCTCCGCTCATACTGTTAACCGAATTTTCTCCGGAGTATTCACTATTAGTCATTTGATCTTTATATTTTCACCCCTGCTAGTCTATTTCCGGTCAGCAAGTGATAGGCCTCCAGATACTTTTCTCTGGTTTTGGTGATTACTTCAGCGGTGAGTTTGGGCGCAGGCGGCGCAAAATTCCAGTTTGAACTCGTCAAGTAATCTCGAACATATTGTTTGTCAAAACCAAAACTCGCCTGACTTTTGCCTGGGGTGTATTGGTCCAAGGGCCAAAAGCGGGAAGAATCCGGGGTAAAAATTTCATCGACCACAGTTAGTTTTTCGTTGCAAAACGCAAATTCAAATTTGGTGTCGGCGATGATAATTCCTGAATTCTCGGCCTCTTGCGCTCCGTATTTATATAGAGCCACAGAGGTATCCTGCAGCCTAGCGGCAAGTTCATCTCCGACCAAATTTTTCAGTTCTTTATAGGTCAAAGGCATGTCATGACCTTCCTCCGCTTTTGTAGTCGGGGTAAAGAGCGGTTCAGGCAGTTTGGAGCTTTCCTCCAATCCCTCTGGTAAGCTTATTCCGTTTATAGTTCTGGATTTCTGATACTCTTTCCATCCGGATCCGCCTAGATAGCCACGGACTATACATTCCACCGGAATAACCCGCCCTTTTTTTACCAGGATGGATCGTCCCTCTAAAACATCTTGATATTTGTGGAGTTCTGCAGGGAAATCCGCCACATCGGCAGTAATCAGGTGGTTGGGAAAAGCCTCTGTGGTCAGGCTGAACCAGAAAACGGAGATCGCTGTAAGGATCTTTCCTTTATCCGGGATAGGATCGGGCAGTATCTGATCAAAGGCGGAGATCCGATCAGTAGCGACGATTAGTAACTCTTGACCGAGGTCATAGATGTCACGCACCTTGCCTCGCCGCATAGGATACTCGGAAATGTGGGTTTCAGTCACAACAGAATTTGGCATATTTATTCCTCCAGTCATCACGATTCCTAGGAGTTGACTTTGGACTCGGCCTGCGCGTTTCTATCCATTTTCTAATTATTTGATGACAAGTAAGGCAGTTTTAGGTCTGTCTTATTTACGGGTGAATGCTGTGCTCCAATCTCCGTCTAACATTATCGGTAGCTTGTTTCTAAAGGAATAACTCTACTGATTATTCAGCGCGTTAGTTTCGGAAAGAATCAGTCTGATCCGGCGCCAGCATACAGGTGAAGGTGGCCTCACAAGAGATTTCATCACCGATGTAGCAGGTTCCTCTGAATTTACCCGCCCGGGATCGTAACTTGATTAAAGAAACTTCAATCCTTAATTGGTCTCCGGCCAGCGCCGGCTTTCTGAACCTGACTTTGTCGATTCCGGAAAAATAAGCCAACTTGCCTTTATTTCCAGAGACATCCAAAATTAAGAAAGCGGCGGTTTGGGCCATGGCCTCTACCTGCAGCACACCTTGCATGGGGTAAAGGCCGCCGAAATATTCCTGAGAAATAGGTTCGTTTACTGTAATATTCTTAATGGACACCACTTTTTTCTCATTTAATTCGATGATGCGGTCAATCAGTAAAAAAGGGTATCTATGTGGAAGCACTTTCTTGATATCGTTTATTTCCAGCAAGATAATTCCCCCTTAGTGTTTAAAATGACGATGATGGGTAAAGACCATGGGAATCCCCGCCTGGTTGGCGGCTTCGATCGATTCTTTGTCCCGAATGGAGCCGCCCGGTTGAATGATGGCTCGAATTCCGGCCTGAGCCGCCAGTTCAACTGTGTCCGGCATTGGGAAGAAGGCGTCCGACGCCAGGTAGGAACCGGCTGCCTTGGCTCCGGCCTGCTCCACTGCGATCTTGGCTGCGCCCACCCGGTTCATTTGTCCCGCGCCAATCCCGACCGTGCCATGATTTTTAGTCAATACGATGGAGTTGGATTTAACATGTTTCACAACTTTCCAGGCAAACCGGAGTTCTTCCAGATCCTCCGGACTGGGCTGGGCTTTAGTGACCACCTCGAGATCAGCGGGGTGGGTTTCCAAGGTATCGGTCTCTTGTACGAGCAAGCCCCCTCTTACCTTTTTAAAGTCGAACAGTTTTTCTCCGGTCAGTCGTGGTAAGATCGGCAGTTGCAGAAGACGTAGGTTTTTCTTTTTTTCCAAGACGGCCAGGGCGCCGGTGGTGAACCCCGGAGCAATGATTACTTCTAAGAAGAGCTTACTCATGGCTTCGGCTGTCTTTTCATCAATTTCCCGGTTGACAGCGATAATTCCCCCGAAGATCGAGATGGGATCGCTTTCATAGGCCTTTTGGTAAGCTTCAATCAAGTTTTCTCCCAGACCTATTCCACAGGGATTGGTGTGTTTAAGGGCTACCACCGCCGGTTCGGTAAAGTCCATAACTGCCTCTAGCGCAGCATTACCATCGTTGATATTGTTAAAGGACAATTCTTTTCCCTGTAATTGTTCAGCTTCGATCAGCCCCGCGCCCCCGCCTTGTTGGGAACCGGTCAAAGCAGACCAGGTCTCCCGGTAAAAGGCCGCCTGTTGGTGAGGGTTTTCACCATAACGTAGATCCTGCGCTTTTTCGAGAGAGAGTAATAATTTTTCTGGGAAACTCGTCTCCGGGGCGATCCGTTTTTTAAAATAATCTTGAATCATCACGTCATAAGCGGCAGTATGTTCAAAGGCCTTTCCGGCCAAACGCAAGGCGGTCTCTTCAGAAAGGGATCCATCGTTCTCAGCTAATTCCCTAAGCAGTAATTGGTAATCGGCGGGATCAACCACCACTCCCACAAATTTATGGTTTTTGGCGGCGGACCGGATCATGGTCGGGCCGCCGATATCTATATTCTCGATAGCCTCTTCCCACCTTACATTGGGTTTAGCAATGGTCTGGGCAAAGGGATACAGATTCACCACAACCAGGTCAATGAGGTCGATTTCTGTTTCTGCCAGTTGCTTTAGGTGTTCCTCGTTCCGGAGGGCTAAAATTCCTCCATGCACTTTCGGGTGTAGAGTCTTTACTCTGCCGTCTAGGATTTCCGGAAAACCCGTCACTTCTGAGATATAGCTGACTGGAACACCTGTCTCTTTGATGTAGCGGTAAGTGCCTCCGGTTGAAACCAGTTTAATGTGGTGTTTCTCTAATCCTTTAATCAATTCTGTTAATCCGCTTTTATCGGAGACGCTGATCAGTGCCTGATTAACTTTGATCATCTTTCATCCTCCTTTAAGATTATCCGTGTACGTAGCCCTTGGATTTCCAGGGTTTCTTCGGCCAACGTCTTCAGAGCCACAGGATAGATTCGGTGTTCTACTTCAAGAACCCGCCGGGCTAGACTCTCGGGCGTGTCATCATCTTCTACCCGGACTAATCCCTGACAGACAATGGGTCCTTTGTCCGGTTCGGCTGTGACAAGATGCACTGTGGCGCCGGAATATTTGGCGCCGGAATCTAAGACCGCCTTGTGCACTCGCAGACCATACATGCCCTTGCCGCCAAAGGCCGGAAGTAGAGCCGGATGGATATTGAGGATCCGGTTGGGATAGGCTTCAGGGACACATGGGGCCAAAATCCGCATGAAACCGGCCAAGCAAAGGAGATCAACCTCTGCGGCTTGGAGACGCTTCAGAATCGCTAAGGAAAAATCTTCGTTTGAGGAAAAACCGGTATGGTCAATCACGGCTGTGGGAATTCCAAAGCGTTCCGCCCTTTTCAAGGCATAAACTCCAGGTTTATTACTGAGCACCAGGCCTAGCTTTACCGGAATCATTTGTTTATTTACCGCATGGATTAAGGCCTGTAGGTTTGATCCTCCGCCGGAGACGAGGACCGCCACCTTTTTCTTTTTCGGTGTGCCCATGCTTATCTAAGAATAACTTTGGAAGCATCCGTACCTGCGCTTGCTTCCACCTGACCAATTCGATAAACCTCTTCTCCGGCCTGAGTGAGGCTTTCTTCAAACTCTCGTTGTTTTTCCGAACCGACTATGCAGACCATTCCGATCCCCATATTAAAGGTACGATACATATCGGCCTGCGGCACATCACCGATTTTTGCCATTACATTAAAAACAGGCAGGATCGGCCAGGAACCTTTCTCAATGATCACTCGGCAGTTTTTTGGAAGAACACGGGGAATGTTGTCAATCAAGCCACCGCCGGTCACATGAGCAAATCCTTTAATTAATTCCTGGTTCAAGGCCTCTTTCAGCATAGGAGCGTAACAGCGGTGGGGAGTCAATAACTCTTCGCCAATTGTTCTTCCCAGTTCAGGAAGGTATGTATCAACTGTGCCCTTATATTTTGTAAAAAAGATTTCTCGTGCCAGTGTGTAACCGTTAGTATGTAGGCCGTCCGAGGCTAGGCCGTAGAGAAGGTCTCCCGGGGTAATGGTCGTTTTTGGCAGGAGTTTTTCCTCATCAACTACGCCTACGATCGTGCCAGCCAGATCATAGTCATTCGGCGCGTAGATTCCGGGCATCTCCGCGGTTTCGCCGCCGATCAGGGCGCATCCACCCTCCCGGCAACCGGCGGCTAAACCGGAGACGATCTCTTCCACCACCTCTGGGTAGAGTTTGCCTACACCAATATAGTCCAAGAAAAACAAGGGTGTAGCCCCTTGTACCAGTATGTCATTGATACAATGCGAAACCAGATCAAAACCGATAGTATCGTGCTTACCCATGGCAGTGGCGACCTTCAGTTTGGTGCCTACCCCGTCGGTACTCGCCACCAAAATGGGTTTTTTATACTCAGTGGCTGGAAAGGAGAACAAACCGCCGAAATTTCCCAAATCTCCTCTGACCAGAGGAGTATATGTGCTCCGCACATGGTTCTTCATCCGCCGAACCGCTTCAAGCCCGGCGTCGATATCCACCCCGGAATCCTTATAGTTTAATCCCACCGCTTATACCTCCTCTAGACTATTTACTTTTTTTTCGTCACTTAAGATCGGGTAGTCTCCGTTAAAGCAGGCCAGACAATGGCCGGAATCTCCTACCGCTCTTTTTAATCCATCCAGAGAAAGATAGGTTAAAGAATCAACCCCCAGGTAGTCTTGGATCTCGGCAATCGAATGATTAGAGGCGATTAATTCCTTCCGGACGGATGTATCGATCCCGTAATAACAGGAATGGGTGATTGGCGGAGCGCTGACACACATGTGTACTTCACTCGCGCCTGACTCCCGGAGCAAGCTAATGATTTTGCCACTGGTTGTGCCCCGCACAATGGTGTCATCGATAATTACCACCCTGCGGTCTTTAATCACCGGCTCAACCGGGTTAAGCTTGATTCGGACACTGAAGTCCCTTAGCTCTTGCTGGGGCTGGATAAAGGTCCGACCGATATAGGTGTTTTTGATTAATCCAATGTCATATGGAATTCCTGAAGCTTCGGAAAAGCCTAAAGCCGTGGAGAAACCGGTATTGGGCACGGGAATCACCACATCGGCGGGGTGAGAAAATTCTTTTGCCAGTTCTTGTCCCATCTTTTTGCGGGTGAGATGCACGTTAAGTCCGTCGATAATACTGTCCGGACGGGCAAAATAGATATATTCAAATATACATAAGGCTTTGGACACAGGCGTACCGATTTTTTTTATTTTGTATCCTTCATTATTAATGATCACCATTTCACCGGGGTCAAGATCCTGAATGAATTTCGCGCCCAAGGTAGAAAAAACGCAACTTTCTGAAGAAATGATATAAGAGTCCTCTAGTTTGCCGAGGCATAAGGGTCTGAACCCATATGGATCTCTGATTCCTATCAGGGTATCGCTGGACATGATTAGAAGAGAATACGAACCCCGCAGTTGTTCAACGGCCTTTACAACTGCTCCTTCCAAGTTTTCTTTACTATACTGGGCAATTAAGTTCATAATCACTTCGGTATCGGTGGAGGTTTGAAAGACTGATCCTTCCTCCTCCAACTGGGTTTGGAGCATTTTGGTGTTTACTAAGTTACCGTTGTGAGCCATGGCCAGAATTCCTTTGGAAGAACGGCCCATCAATGGTTGGGCGTTTGCCAGGTAACTGGAACCGGTTGTTGAGTAACGGACGTGCCCAATCCCGATCCTGCCCTGTAAATGATGGAGGGTATCGGGGGAAAAAACTTTAGAGACCAACCCCATGTCTTTATGGGCCCGCATCCGTCGACCGTCGGAGAGCACCATGCCTGCACTCTCCTGTCCCCGATGTTGGAGGGCATATAGACCTAAATAGATTAGCTCTGCTGCGTTTAGATCCTGGTTTTGGCTATGAATGCCAAAGACGCCGCAGGACTCCTCCGGCTTGTCCTCTAAACTTTTAACCTGGTATTCATCATCAAATTGCATTACATTAATTTTAATCACCTTCCAAGAGGGATTTGCTTTGTTTAAACGTTTTCCCCATTACCCTTTTCATTCAGGTATTTTTCCCACCGATCACAGATCGCCTCGGTTTTTTGTGCCGAAAATCCTAGATAGGCTTGGGGGTTATTAAGAACCCGCCAATGATGGGGTGATAATTTGTCGAGGTAAGTCAGGATCTCTGCATCCACTTGATCACGGTGGGAAGTGATTAATTGTCGTACCGATTCCCCTGTTTCTTGGGATTTGAGAGTCAGGCGGCGCACTGCCTCATGGGCATCTGGATGTCCGTGAAAAGCCAAGAGGATATAGAGGGGTTCGGCAATAACGTATTCCTGGGTTAGTTCTACGTTCTTTTTCATTCCGCCCTTGTCAACTTTAAGTCGGCTTAAGACACGGTTCATCCGTTCGACCGCTGCGGTAAAAGAGATTACTAGTTCCGGGTTGAACCGCGCGGAAGCGGAATTTGATAAGTCTCTTTGGTGTTCGGAGATTTGGTCCATATAAACTGTGATCATCCGGGGCATAAAAGCCTTCCACATACTCTTGACGTGCTCGAAGTTCCAGGGGTTACGTTTGTGCGGCATGGTTGATGAGCCCACTTGGGTGGAGACAAATTCTTCTCCGATTTCACTAATCTCTGTTCTCTGTAAGTGGCGAAAGTCATCAGCTAAGTTGGCTAAGACTCCATAAGCGGAGACAATAGCGTGAAGATAATCTACAAGAAACTCCGGTTCCACAATTTGGTTGGAATACGGAGAGGGATTTATCCCCAGCTCTGCCAGGACCTCTCCCTCAAAGACCTCCGGGTCTGTAAAAAAGAGGGAGCCGGCATTATAGGCGCCGACCGCTCCGGCAAGTTTGCCTCTTAAGTTTTCTGCGGCTGCTTCGATCTGCTTGATCCGACCGCCCAGCCGACTTATATACTCGGCCATAGCGAATCCGAAAGTAATCGGGACCGCGTGTTGACCGTGGGTTCTACCCATTTGTAGTGTATCTTTTTCCCGACGCGCGATCTGAATTAAGGTCCGTAAGAGGGTTTGTGCCTTTGGGAGTACCACTTGTTTTGTGGCTGATAAAAAACGTAGGGCATTGGCGGTATCCACAATATCCATGGAAGTGGAAGTGAAATGCACAAAGGGTTTGGCTTCATCGGAAACTCTTCGTTGAATACAATTCACCAAAGCCCTGATATTATGCTTTGTTTTTTCTTCTTCTTTATATACTTCCGACGGGTGAATACTGCGACAGGCTTCATCCACCTCGCTGCAGATCTGTTTCGAACATAAGCCCCGCCGGGCCAAGACCCGGGTTAAGGCTGCCTCGACCTGTAGTTCTGTTTTAATCAAGGCGTTTTCCGAAAAGTATTCGGCCAGTTCGTCAAAGAGTTCTTGATATGACAGATAATATCTATGGTCCAATGGACTGAGGGATGAGAAGATATCCTTTTCCATCATTAACCTCCGTATGCTTTACTCCGTATGCCTTAGTACAGGGGGTATTTACCGCATAACTTGTCTACACGCGCTCTAATCGTCGCTTGGGAGTTCTCGAAATCAGACAGTGTCAGGTTAATTAAGTCGGCAATCTCCGCCATATCGGTCTCTACCATCCCTCTAGTGGTGACGGCCGGGGTTCCGATTCGGATTCCACTGGTGACAAAGGGGCTTTCCGGATCAAAGGGAATCGTATTTTTATTGACGGTAATGCCGATCTCATCCAGCATCTTTTCTGCGACTTTTCCTGTAAGCTTTTTATTGCGTAAATCGATAAGGAGCAAATGATTATCGGTGCCGCCGGAGACCAGCGTAAATTCTCTCTTCAGCATCTCCGCGGCCAGGGCTTTTGCATTAGCCACGATTTGTTTTTGGTAGGATATAAACTCAGTATGCATGGCTTCTTTAAAACATACGGCTTTAGCGGCGATTACATGCATAAGGGGACCGCCTTGTGTTCCGGGGAAGATGGCTTTATCAATCGTCTTGGCGAATTCCGCTTTGCACAGGATCATTCCACCCCTCGGTCCTCTAAGGGTCTTGTGGGTCGTGGTCGTAACAAAATGAGCGTGCGGAACCGGGCTGGGATGAACTCCGGCCGCCACCAGTCCGGCGATATGGGCCATATCCACCATTAGATAAGCGCCGACGAGATCCGCAATTTCTCTGAATTTCGCAAAATCAATGGTCCGCGGATAGGCGCTGGCCCCGGCAACAATCATCCTGGGCCGGTGTTCCAGCGCTAGTTCTTTTAATTTGTCGTAGTAGATAACTTGGGTCTCTTCGTCGACTCCATAGGGGACAATCTTAAAGTATTTACCGGAGATATTTACCGGGCTGCCGTGGGTCAGGTGTCCGCCGTGGGAGAGGTTCATCCCTAAAATTGTGTCTCCCGGTTGCAGGACGGAGAAATATACAGCGGTGTTGGCCTGAGCGCCGGAATGAGGTTGCACATTGGCGTGTTCGGCTCCGAACAACTCCTTGGCCCGCTCAATTGCTAAGTTTTCTACTATATCCACACACTCGCAACCGCCGTAATACCTTTTGCCCGGATACCCCTCGGCGTATTTGTTGGTGAGGGGAGTTCCCATGGCTTGGATCACAGCCGGGCTCACGAAATTCTCCGAAGCGATCAATTCGATCTTCGATCTTTGCCTGTTAATCTCCATTTCTATTGCTTTTGCCACTTCCGGGTCGGTCTTGCAGACTTCGTTTAATTCAAACATCTGGCTACCCCTTTCTTTTGTATATGTTTTCTAGATCATGTGTGCAGTGGCGTCTGTGCGCTCATCGCAGATATACGCTTATCACAGCCTCTGTGCTCAGCGGTTTTTTCTGTACCGGTGGATATGGATTCTGTCTTATGTGCGACAGCGTTTATGCATGATGGTGTTTTTCCACTTTCGTGTGAGAAATATTCTGTCTTAGTCTTAGTGTGCTTGAACATAAAGAGTTAAAGCAGGCTAAATGCAAAAAGCGGATAGGTTACCCTAGAAACCTATCCGCCCGGGCTTTTATCCCTCTACGGTGTAGTACTCTAGAAACCTAAAGTACCTGCACCACTTGGTCCAGACCCGAAGCACGGCGGAACCCTAGGTGCACTTTCTCTTTATTTCAAAGATTTATGAAAAGGCTTAATCCGGTTTCATTTTCACGACAGCGCGTGATCACTAAGATTGTATCAAAACCTAGGAACTACTGTCAATGGATATGTTTTGTTTTACTGTAAATCTTCCTTAGCATGAATAATTAGTACTTAGCCACATATTTTTGGTATCCTAATTCTGCTAAACGCTTGTTTTTTTCGGCCAGGTTTTTTTTCATCTTAGTCCGTTCGTTCTTGAGGGCCTCGTTCAGCCGGGGTTCGGTTAGCGCCAGAATTTGCAGAGCTAAAACTGCGGCGTTTTTTCCTCCGTTTATGGCGACAGTGGCTACGGGGATTCCCGGGGGCATCTGTACTATGGAGAACAATGCGTCTTCACCGTCAAGCGCTTTGCCGCTGATCGGCACTCCAATCACCGGCAGTACAGTTTGGGAGGCTAAAACGCCAGGTAAGTGCGCAGCCATCCCTGCCCCGGCGATAATAACTTTATACCCATTCTCCTGAGCTGTTTTGGAGAATTCTAGGGTTTCGTCGGGAGTGCGATGGGCGGAGAGAATCTTAATACTAAAGCCGACTGCAAATTCAGTCAAAACCTCGGCGGCTTTAGCCATCACCGGAAGATCAGAGTCACTGCCCATAATTATTGCTATCTGTGGCTTCATCACAATCACTCTCCAATTATATGCTGGTTAGTACCCTAGCGTTTTCTTACTACCGGGTTTGATGATGGGTAGGCCCTGCGCGCAGAGGGGACACTGATCGGGATGGTATGATTCAATCTCCATCTGTAACAATGCTTCGATGCGCGGCGCAGGTTTCACCCGCCCATTGCTACGGTCTACAAAGACCCCGACTCCCTGGACGAGGCCGTTCTTTTCCTTTACAGCTTCGATTACTTCCAGCACGGAACCTCCGGTAGTGATGACATCTTCGACCACCAAGACCCGTTCACCTTCGTTAATCCTAAATCCGCGGCGGAAAGTCATCTTACCGTTTTCCCGCTCGGCAAAGATTACTTTGGCTTTGAGAATTTTCGCCACTTCATAGGCGATCAATATGCCCCCGATCGCCGGAGCCGCAACCAAATCTATTTTTGTGTCTTTATATCGCACTGCCAGTTCCCGGCAGAGTTCTTCTGTAAAATGGGGATACTGCAATACCTTTGCGCATTGCATATACTCTTTGCTGTGCCGGCCGGAGGTTAATAAAAAGTGACCCTCTTGTAATACACCGGTTTCCTTGAAAATCTGAAGTGTTCGCTGTTTCGAAAGCATCTTTACCCCTCCTTTTTTCCTTTGTTTTCCTTAAAACTTGGGATTTGCTTTTAATTCCAGACGGTTCTCAAAGTCCGGGGGCGGAGTCTTCCATCTCCTCCCTAATTAGGTCGATGGCTTTGAGCGGATCAGGCGCTTGTAAAATCGGGCGACCGATTACTAAATAGTCCGCCCCCTCACCTACGGCTTTGCCGGGAGTAAGTATCCGGACTTGGTCGCCACGGTCGGCCCAGACGGGACGGACCCCAGGAACTACAGTAAGAAAACTCCGTCCGCAGGATTCTTTGATCTTCCTTACTTCCCGGGGAGAGCAGACTACCCCGTCCAGGCCGGAATCTTTAGCTAAACTTGCCAAGTGCAGTACTTCTGCTTCCATTCCCGTACTGATGCTTAATTCATCTTTTAATACCCGGTCACTGTGGCTGGTGAGTACCGTGACCCCTATGATTTTAACGCGCGCGCGCGCGCATTTAATGGTAAGAGCGGTTCGTTTCATCATGTCCGTTCCACCCAGGGTATGAAGGTTGAAGATATCAACCCCCATCTTGGCTAGAACTTGTGCCGCTTTTTCCACGGTGTTTGGGATATCATGAAGTTTTAAATCCAAAAAGACCTTGAATCCTTTTTCTTTCAAGAAGTCGATCACGGCCGGACCTTGCGCGTAAAATAGTTCCATCCCTACTTTGACCCAGTTTACTTTAGCTTGCAGCATAACGCCCCACTTTTCCAAGTCCTTACGGTCATTAACATCCAGGGCCACGATTATTTCCGTGCCTGAGTGTTGCGGAATTCCACCTGTCACAAATACCACCTCTTATCTAATACTTTAAAAGCAGAATTCGTTTTTTTATTATCTCATCCGTTTGCGGGCAGATTATGGGCGATTCCGATTAACTCTTGAATATTCTTTATATTTTCATTTACCAAATACCCTTCCAAATCCGACAGGATGGTCAGCGGCGCTAAGGGATCTCTAAAAAGTCCCGTGCCGATGGCGACAGCGGATGCTCCGGCCATGATGAACTCCAGTACGTCCCGGGCAGTAGTAATCCCGCCCATCCCGATTATGGGTATTTTGACCGCTTTATAAACCTGCCAGATCATGCGTACGGCCACAGGCCTGATCGCCGGGCCGGAGAGACCGCCGAAGACATTCCCCAGGGCCGGACGGCGTTTATGTATATCGATAGACATCCCCAGTAGAGTGTTGATTAGAGAAACACCGTCCGCTCCTGCGGATTCCACTGCTCTGGCAATTTCCTGTATATCGGTGACGTTGGGTGAGAGTTTAACCCAGACCGGAAGGGTGGTGTGTTTTTTCACAGTCTCAGTAACCGCGGCCGCGCTTTCCGGAAGCACCCCAAAGGCCATCCCGCCTTTTTTCACATTTGGGCAGGAGATATTGAGCTCCAGCGCGCTGATTCCTGCTTCGGTCTCTAGAGCCTTGGCCATTTCGGCAAATTCTTCCTGGGTTGAACCGGCGATATTGGCAATAACCGCCGTCTCCATTTTTCGCAGCAGTGGTAATTCTTTGGTAATGAATTTTTCGATTCCGGGATTTTGCAGGCCAATGGCGTTCAACAAGCCCGCCGGGGTCTCTACGATGCGGGGGGGCGCGTTTCCCGCCTTTGGTCTTAGGGTTAAACCCTTGACCACGATCCCTCCAAGCACGGCAGGATTAAATAACTCGCTGTACTCTTCAGCAAAACCGAATGTCCCGGAAGCGGTGAGGAGAGGATTTTTTAGTGTAAGGCTGTTGAGTTTTACTGTGAGACGGTCATGCATCAAAGATCACCTCATCCCCACGAAAAACCGGTCCTTCACGGCAGACCCGCTTGTATCCGCCGCTGGTCTTGATGGCACATCCTAGGCAGGCCCCTACCCCGCAGGCCATCCGTTCTTCCATTGATATTTCTCCGGGAATCTCTAGTGTAGCCAGTAAGGTTTGGACCGCCTTGAGCATCGGTCGGGGCCCACAACTGTAATAAAAATCCACTCCTTTTGAATAAATCTCGGTCTTAACTGCCTCGGTGGCCAACCCTTTAAACCCGGCGCTCCCGTCTTCAGTGACCAGGCATACGTGGTGGGCCAAACGGCGCCATTCTTCTAAAAAAATGAGGTCTTCCCGGGTTTTACCGGCATAGACCAAAATGATCTGAGTCTTTAGGTCATATAACCGCTCGGCTAAGGCGAAAAGCGGCGGCATGCCGATTCCCCCGGCGATTAGAAGTGAGCGGCGCGCGCGCGTACTCGTGTTCGTATTGGAGGATGCGCTTGCAGATGGGTTCAGTAAACCTCCGTTTTGCTCAGCGAAGAGAGAAAACCCCCGGCCCAAAGGACCAAGTATCTCCAGTTCGTCCCCGGGCTGTCTTCGACTGAGCCAAGAAGTTCCTCTCCCTACCTTCCGAAAAAGTATTTCCCAGGAGTTTATAGATTCGCCATGGTTCGAGTTTATTCGAAAGAGACTGAACGGCCTGGGCAATAAGGGACCGAATTCGTTCTCCCGACAATAAACCTGAATAAATTGTCCGGGCGCGGCCGCAGCCGCCTGGGAGTGGAAAACATTCAATGTTATGTGGAATAAATCTTTTCCCAAGTCGGTCCGGGTGATTACCCGGGCGCAAAATTTCCGCATATTTGATTCTCCCTTATACTCTTCCTTTACTTTTTTTTCTATTAAAGACGCCTATGTTTATTTAAAGCAGATCATATAATTCTTTGAAGAAACCTTCGGAGTCCTTGGGTCCGGGCGCGCCTTCCGGATGGTATTGAACGGTTCTAATGGGTAGATTCTTGTGCCGCAAGCCCTCAATTGTACCGTCATTTACATTTCTGTGTGAAATCTCAATGGTCTCTGTGTCTAGAGAGCCTTCTTTAATGGCATAGCCGTGGTTTTGAGAAGTGATGTAAACCTTCCCGGTAGATAAATCCTTCACCGGATGATTGCCGCCACGATGCCCGAATTTTAGTTTATATGTATCTCCGCCCAAGGCTAAGCCGATTAATTGGTGACCGAGACAGATTCCAAAAACGGGCAATTTTCCAATAAGTCGGCGAATATTCTCCAGTACGTAAGGAAGGGCTTTGGGGTCACCCGGGCCGTTTGAAATCATTAAGCCATCGTGTTTACCGGTTAAAATAAGATCAGAAGAAGTATTTGCCGGATAGATCGTTACTTCCGCTCCGTTTTGATGAAGATATTGAGCAATATGTTTTTTTGCGCCCAGATCGAGAAGGGCGACTTTCTTTCCGTTGCCCGGTAGAATCGAAATCTCTTTGGAGGAAACATCCGAGACAAAATCCTGCCCTGAGTGGGTGGGCAGGTTCTTAACCTTCTTCACCAGTTTAGCGGTGTCCTCAGTGGAAAGTGTAATCAGACCCCGCATGGCCCCGTGTGACCGAATTCGTCTGGTCAAAGCCCTGGTATCAATGGAGGTCAGTCCCATTAGGCCGGATTTTTTCATGAATGAATCCAGCGTTTCTTTACTTCGCCAGTTACTTGGGGCCGTTGAAACTTCACTGACGATTAAACCTCTGGCCGATATGCGTTGGGCTTCACAATCATCAGGATTAATCCCATAGTTCCCAATAAGCGGGTATGTCATGGTGATGATTTGACCGCTGTACGAGGGATCAGTCAGGATTTCCTGATATCCTGTCATACTGGTGTTAAATACAACTTCTCCACCTACCTCATGCAGGTCACCAAAACCTTCCCCAATGAATTCGCCACCGTCTTCCAAAATCAGACGAGCCAGAGTCATAACAATTCCTCCTTAGAAGTAAAAATCCTTCTCCGCCGGTAATTCGTATCTGAGTGTATGAGGTAATTAAGACGCTTTTGTATTCAATGTCACCATTATAGCATAAAAATTAAATATTTAGGTATAATTATGCATAATAATTTTGTAATTTTTATGCGGAAGTAAGCAATGACGACTGCTACGAGTGGCGGGCTATGAGCGATGAGTCATATACCCAGCGTCCGCCGACCATGGTAGCAAGGTTTTTACCGGTTAATTCTTTCCCGATAAACGGTGAGTTGGTGCTCTTTGACAAAAAGTCCTCACTTCTTACCTTCCATTTCAAGTTGGGATCAATCACAACCAGATCAGCGGGGGATCCCTCGCTCAGCGTTCCT
>Ga0079223_10000785_pt1 | contig 17464 bp, 18 predicted proteins | sample Stecom2011_FD_75072 | JGI IMG/M metagenome (GOLD analysis project Ga0079223, IMG submission 75072) | Agricultural soil microbial communities from Utah to study Nitrogen management - Steer compost 2011 | ecosystem: Environmental > Terrestrial > Soil > Agricultural land | place: USA: Utah... | reverse complement strand
GTTATTTTTGGCTTGGGAGAGGGGGTGTGCACGTAATGCCCTAACAGTGGTACGGACCACCGTTAGGGACATTGTTTTGTAACACCGTTAGGTCCCATTGCTGGTCAGAGCGTTGGGGTGTCCCTAACGGTGGTACAGCTAGGTCGTAACACCGTTAGGGACACGGCCTTAACAGTGGTACTAGTTGTCCATAACGGTGGTACAGGAGTAGTAACACTGTTAGGGCCAAGAAGTAACACCGTTAGGGCATAGCTATGATGAAGGATATACACATAGTGATAACCCCTGGTGAGAGAGATATGCCCAATGCTGAGTACAGATCACTACCAACTACTCGTGTGCGCACTCAGTCACATGGGCGATATGCCCTAGTTTGATAGGGGCGTAGCGTGGCACGTGCCTTATACGGCGAACCCTCACCACTGAGCACAGGCAGAGATAGGGCGTAGCGAGGATGCGTGGCCGCGCACGCGCGTGTGTGAGTGGATGAAGCATAGACATAGGAGAGATATGAGGGGAGGAGAGAGGGAGAAGCACAGAGAGGCACTGAGCGCTTCCCTACCCTTCCCTCTCCTGAGTTCTGCCATGTCCGCCCTACTCCCATAGAGAGGGGAGCACAGAGCGGAGGATGATGAGAGCAATGGAGCATGACACATGACATGAACATGACAAGCCAATGGGTCTGCATTGATCTCACGCACGGATTGCACTGCCTGCTTCACTGCTTGGTAATGATGAGGATGGTCGTGTGCTAAATGCATGAGCCCTTATCCCATAAGTACATAGCATGGGGCGCGGCACAGAGAGAAGATGAGAAGAGGAAGATGTGAGATGAATGAAGTAGAAGGAGATAGCACACAATCATAGGCAATGACTTATCGCTGATTGTGGGGAGGAGATGAGAGAGGAAAGGAGAAAACCAAATGAAAGGCACAGTGGAAAACCAGAATAGGGCGAAAGGATGAGATAATTGATGGGTGGTGTTGACCATATACACACCCAGAAAAAATTTCGCCGTTGAAATTTGCCTTATAGGGACAAAATGGACAAGGTAGGATCAGGGCATGAATCGACTGGACCCGGATCGTCTCCAGAAGGCGAGTCCGAACGAACTGACTGAAATCATGGTGGATCTGCGGGCTTCGGGCGAGACTTTCGCTCGGATCGCGGGCCGTACGGGCTATTCGGCGGAGGAATGCGCTCAGCGAGTACACAACTACTTGGTAAGCGCTTACAGCTCAACGTCCGTGAACGAGATGCGGATGCTCCAGGTCATTCGACTAGAGAAGATCATGAACGCACTCTGGTCGCAGGTGATGGGCGGGGATCTCGCACTCGAAGGCAAGGGCGCCACGAACCTGATTACCGCCATCGACAAGGTGACGGAGCTGCTGGATCTTAAGAAGGACCGGCTTCGTGACGAGCAAGTCATCCTCACGAGGGCGCAGAGTGGGCTTCTGATGGCCGCGCTCGACCAGGTTCGGCTGGATATGTTGGATCGTGTGCTGGAGCTGTTCGGCAGCGAGCATCTACAGCTTCGGCAAGAGGTAACTACCGTTTGGGATGGGATCTTTGCCGAAATCACCGAGAAGGCTATCGGAGATAACGAAAGCACTACGGTCCAGATTGGGCCGGGAGCCAAGGAGAGTGACTGACATGGCCGAGAGGAACCCCCAACATCTGCGGATGATGCAGCACTTCGCCACAAACCATCTGCCCGCTCACCTGCGTGAGATCAGCAAGCCTTTCAGCGAGCTGGCGGATCTTGTTGTGGATTGGTCAGCCGAGGGGCTGATGGACCCGGAGGAGACGACTGTGGCTCTGCGGAAGCTTCTGGAGAGCAAGGACGCTGCTGTCCGGGCGGCTGTGGCTGGTTCCGATGGGTGCTGAAAACGCTAGCAGCGCAGCGCAGGCCATTCTCAATCTACCGGTACGGGGTACGGGTACCTGCCCCGACCATGCTCCCTGCGGATTGTGCACCAAGTGCGAGGATCGTGCCCGGAAGGTACTGGCCACCATCGCCATAGATTCCCAGCGACGGAGGAAGCAGTCGGTAGAGCCGGGGAGCGAGTCTTGGGACAGGGCGAAGAACAAGCTCATGCGCCTACTGTGTGCCCTGGATCTGCTTCCGGAGTCAGAGCTGGACGAGGATAAGCAAGAGGCCATCGAACAGTGGGTTGCCTACTGCGAGGGTATGCACAAGTTGGGCACGGAAGGGGCTGTGACGAAGTGAGCTATGAGAGTGGCATGTTCCTGAGGAACCTGTACAAGGCGTATGGGGTGCCCGGCAGTCCTGTTATTCGGCTTCCCCGGACTCTGGTCGCGGACCAGAGCGACAAGTTCAGCATCAGGACCATTACTGAGCACGCGCAGGCGTGTGGGTTTGTGGTTCAGGCGCGGGAGTGTGCTCGGGGTAGAGCACAGATCCGGTTCCAGTTCTACCGGGGCACAGAGAAGCGTTCGTTCGTTCAGTGGGCGAAGGGGGGAGATGTCCGTGTCACTGGGGCCTAGTCCCGTCGCGGATGCCTTCGGATCGGTTCGTAAGAACCTCCAGACGCAATCCAAGAGGATGCGGTGGCGTAATGACCCCGCTTTGTGGGCGTGGGAGCGTCTGGGCGTCCATCTGTGGTCTGTACAGAAGGAGATCGGGGAATCCGTCCGAGACAACAAACGAACGGCTGTGGCGGCTTGCCACGGTCCTGGCAAGTCCATGCTTGCTGCGGTGCTCTCATGCTGGTGGATTGACACTCACCCGCTCGGTGACGCCATCGTCATGTCTACGGCCCCGACCTACCCCCAGGTGAACAAGATTCTCTGGGAGGAGATGCGCAAGCTGCACAGGCGAGCCAGGGAGAGGGGCAACCCGCTGCCTGGCCGGATCACTCAGGGGGACGAGTGGAAGCTGGACAACGGGGAAATTGTTGGATTCGGCCGCAAGCCGGCCGACGGGGACACACACGCTTTTCAGGGAATCCACCGGTCTGAGGGTGTCTTTGTCGTCATTGACGAGAGCTGCGGTGTGCCGGAGGAGATTTGGACCGGTGCGGAAGCGGTGACCACTACCGCTGATTGCCGGATCATGGCGATTGGTAACCCGGATGACCGCAACACTGAGTTCGGCAATGTCTTTTTGAAGGACAAGTACGCCTCGTTGTGGAACCGCATCAAGATCCCGGCATCGGCTACCCCGAACTTCACAGGGGAAGAGGTCCCGCCTCTGCTTAACAAGGTACTGATTTCCCAGCAGTGGGCGGAGGACGCACGCCAGCGTTGGGGTGAGGATGACCCCCGGTACATCGCCAAGGTCCTCGCGGACTTCCCTGATGTGTCCACGTCAAGTTTGTTCAGCCCAGATCTTCTGGCGAAGGTCTTCGTGGGTGAAGACGAGGGCGGCACTAAGCACAGCCAGCCGACACACAGGCCCATCCAGTTGGGTGTGGACGTGGCTCGCTTTGGACAGGACAACAACGTCGTGTGCTCGTATGTGGGCAACGTCGCCAAGGTTGAAGATGTCTGGGGAAACACAGACACGGTCTCCTCGGCTAGTCGGGTGTTGTCCCTAGCGGAAGAGCTTCGGGCGAAGCTGAGCGCGCCGAGCGTGGATATCCGTGTGGATGCTGTCGGCCTGGGCGCGGGAGTGGTGGATACCCTCGCTGCCCGGCGGGTCACCCTGGAACATCTTGGCCAGGAAGTTTGGTTCACCGTAAAGGAAATGTACGGGTCGGCCGGTGTTCCCAAGGACATGGGCGGTGCTGTGGGCGGATACGGGAACGCCCGAGCCTACTGGTATGACCAGACCAAGCTGAATATGCGTAATGGCAGCATAAAGGTGCTGACAGGCCAAGTCTCGGAGGAAATCGAAGACCAGCTTAGGTCTGAGCTGGGCATGATCTTCTACAAGTACAAAAACGGCCGATTGTACATCCTCTCTAAAGAGGAGATGAGGCAGCAGTACGGAAAGTCACCGGACTGTGCCGATGCGTTGGTATATGCGTCCGCGCCTGTGTACAGTGGACCGGAGACCGGAGACACTTTCAGTGAGAAGGCGGATACGGTCCTCAAACAGCTCCAGCTTGAAAATCAGTTGGAGTTCCGGGAGACTCGCATCTCCCCGTTTTAAGCATATGGTTTAAACTTCAATATGGAGGGGACACCAGTGAAACTTGTGGATAGGAACGGATGGGGCGCGCGGCCCTTCCGACAGCCAAACGGTGCTATTACCTACGCAGGCCCGCGTAAGGGCGTCAAGGTTCATTACCTCGGCGGGGCTTACTCGGATCGGGCACACAGCCAGTGCGGCGCTTACATCCGTTCTATCCAGAACATGCACATGGATAGCAATGGGTGGTCCGACGTTGGCTACTCGTTTTTCGTGTGCACGCACGGGCACGTTTTTGAGGGGCGCGGATTGCGCCGTAGGAACAGCGCTAACGGCAACACCCCACTGAACGAGGCACACTATGCGGTGTGTGCCCTCGTCGGTACTTCCGGTGTGGTGGAGCCGACTACCGCCCAGCTCCATGGGCTTCGAGATGCTATTGAGTACTGCCGTGCGAGTGGCCCCGCAGGAAACGAGATCCTGGGCCACAAGGATGGATTCGCTACTCAGTGCCCGGGTGATGCGCTCTATGCGTGGGTTCAGCAGGGCGCGCCTCGTCCCGGAGCGCAGGGCGGGACCTACACCGTGAAGAGCGGGGACACCCTCTGGGGTATCTCCCAGGCTCACGGCGTGACTGTAGCGGCCTTGAAGTCCGCGAATGGCCTGACGAGTGACACCATTTCGGTGGGCCAGAAGCTCACTATCCCGGGCGGCTCTACTAGCCACACGGTAAAGAGTGGCGAGAGCCTTTCGGTGATTGCTTCAAACTACTCGGGTGTTAGTTGGCAGCAGATCGCTGATGCGAATGGCATCTCTGCGCCCTACACGATTCAGCCAGGGCAGGTCCTCACCATTCCGGTTTCGGGTTCCTCCCCTACACCGTCGCCTTACAAGGCTCCCCCGTTCCCCAACGGCTTGGGGCCGAACAAGGCGTCGCCTAGTGCGCGGCCTTGGCAGCGTACTTTGAAGGCACTGGGGCACATGCCCAGCAGTGTTACGGAGTCGGACAACTACGGCCCTGCAACACAGGATGCGACTGCCCGATTCCATAACGCCAACCCGCAGTTCAAGTCCATCGGAGTGAGCCGCGATGTTGCGGTCGGTCCGAAGGGTTGGGAATTCGCACACCAGAGGGCTTACGGAGGCCAGTAATGAATTTGTTTGTATCGTGGATGCGGACCATCGTCCCGATTCTCGTGGGCGCTGTGGTGGCCGGTGCTGACCTGCTCAGCATCGACACGGACTCCTCGGCTGTCACTGCCGTTGTGACGACTGTCGCGGCGGCGGTTTACTACTCTTTGTTCCGTGTGCTGGAGGACTGGGCCGACCGGACCGATCACAAGACGGTCCGTTTGGTTCTGGGCGTTCTCATCGGTTGGGCCAAGCCCCCGCACTACGAAGAGGGTTCGGACACTGAGGATGGCGAGGGCCGTGGTGCCGCCCTATGAGTGACCCGGGCAAACGCTCGGACTCGGAGATTGTGACGCTGCGCGATATCTACACGCAAGGCCAGGACACACAGCGAGAAGTCCTCAAGGTATCGCACGAGGTTCAGAGTCTTCTGGCCGAGCGCGACGAGCAGAGGAAGAAAAACGAAAGCTTGTCTAACCGGATCAAGAAGGTGGAGCTTCGGCTCTACCAGTTCACGGGCGGACTTGCTGTGTTGATCTTTGCGGTGACCAACTGGAATGCCATCCAGGCTGTTGTGAATTAGGTAGGCGTCCTTCCCGGGCGTAGAAAGAAGCCAGTAGTCCTTGTGCTACTGGCTTCTTTCTATGACGTGAGGGAACTACACCTCGTACCGGCTCTTGTTGGGGTACAGAGCGTGGATCAATCGCTGGACTGTTGATCCCCAGGCCAATCGGGAGGAAGAAATCCAGTCTCCATCAGGCAGTCTCTTCCTTGGTACGCGGATCTTGGCATCACTCCCCTCTGTTGCAGGCGTCCAAGGTGCAAGGCCCCGTTCGTGCACCACATTTCCGTAGAGTGATCGGTGTTGCACATCCGTGTCTCCTGCGGCTTTCAGGACCTCCCCCAAAACAACTTGGTTAAGGGGCATCGGTCGGTGGACACCATCAAATGCAAGGTTGGACTGGATGCCCTTCCTGTAGAGGATGTTCTTGGTGTTCTCCAATGACTCTCCATAGAACCCGGACCGCCAGGCGGGGCGTTCTGCCAGATCATCGAGAGTTCCGGAGTAGATCAGTTCGGGCTCGGACTTGATTGGTTGCAGCGCGAAGAAGTCATCGTTCATCAAGATGAAGTTCTCGCCCCGAGGCAGCTCTGCCTTCACAACCTCCTTGAGGATCTTCACCTGGTTTCTGTGATGCTGAACCGGCTGGGGCACCGGGATGTGTTCGACGCCCTTCACCCAACGAGGCTTGTAGCCAGCGATGATGATCTCAGAGTCAGCCGCATTGCGTTCCAGGGATCGCAAGCTGTACTTGAGCTGCCTGTTAGCTTCGCCTGGCCTCACCAGGTACACAAACTGTGTCATCTCCAGTGGTCCCCTATCCATCCCTCACGTCGGTTTGCTGGATTCCTACCACCACTAAGAACCACCACACGGGCGTTCTGAGGCGGCATCTCGGTGTGCTTAACGAAGTTTACGATTCCCTCATCCTCAGTCCAGCCGGATGGTGTTCCTTCTAGGGCGTGGATCACCCATGCTTGGTCTCCGGTGAACTCTGGAGGGACGTTGTCAGGGTCGAACTTCTCGTACACCTCCGGGTGCGCTCCCGAATCCAACAACACCATGCTGCTGGAGTAGACCATCCGCTGACGCTTGGGACGCCACTTGTGCCACATGATGAGAGGATCTGGCCGATCGACCAAGGGGTCAATCGAGTCAACGATGACCTGATCCAGGTCCATGAGTAGCAGCCTCTCACCGCCAAGCCATTCGGCCGCGTCGCGACGCCAGAACGATAGCTTCTGGAACCTTTGAGAACTGAAATCCTCGCCGGACAGGCGTCCGTCCAGAGGCACACAACGCACCTCGGGACGGACGCCCTCAGGCATGTCCGTCACACAGACGAGCTGGTGAGGCAAGCTCAAATGCCGACGCAACATGGAGTACATCACGTTTACGTGCTCATGCGTGTACGACCTGTCTCCGTTGTTGGGGGATCGCCACAGGTAGCACACAACCGTGATGTCATACATTTGCTACAACAGTCCTTCCGTCAAGAATGTCGAAACTCTTGAACGTCCCGCGCTCGTAGAGGTCATCCACGACTCGCTGTACGCCGCTGCGCGTGTAGTCGTCCCAGACGACCGTGGCGCCTCGCACAAGGTGGCTGTGCCAGTTCTCCCAGTCGGCCAGAACGCCCGGGTACTTGTGGTTGCCGTCGATGTAGAGCAGCCCGATCCGAGGGCCTGCCCACTCGGCGCCGACAACAGCCGAGTCACCCTTGATGATCGTCGCCTTAGAAGCCTCTGCGCGCTCGCGGGCCTCCTTCTCGACGTTCGGGTCGTGGTAGTTGTGCTTTCCGCCCGTGGGCGGTCCCTCGTCCCAGGGATCGACGCCGTAGACCTTGGCGCCCTTGCCACTGCGAGCGCCTTCAGCGATCCACTGGAGGGTGCGGCCCTTGAAGACCCCAATCTCCACAATTGCACGGTTCTTCGGGACCAGGGCAGCCTTGTTGTAAAGGTCGTGGCACACCTCGATGGGCGTAAGGCCGCGAGGGATGTCGGGGAACTCCATGCTTCACCTGTACTTTCCTGTGTTGCCGCCCGCCCTCTGGTTGTGCCAGTGGTGGGCGAGGTACGCGCCTTCGGGGGCATCGTAATTGTCGGGGTTGATATCAGAGATCTTGTCGGGCAGGTACGGCATAGCAACTTCCTGCCCGAAGATGTCCAAATGGCCAGTCAGATCGGACCGGAATATATGCTTGGTCCAATACTTGACTCCGCTGGTGTAGGTGCACCTCCTACCGTCGTACCTACGTACATTATGGCGAAGCCTATCCAACAAACTGCGGATTGTGCTGTGGCCTGCGTAGGACCCACAGAAGGCATTAGACAGCAAGGGACCTTTAGGGTGGCCCAATTCACGCTGCCACACACAAAATGCGCCCCTGTTTACCTTTTCCATCAATGGATTGATGGAGCGGAGAGGCTGCATGTCCGAGTCAGCGTAGACGCCGCCGTACTTGTACAGGATCTCTAGGCGAGCGATGTTCGCTTGCCACTGGCCTCGATTACGAGGTGCGTGGGTCTCCCAGTCGTCAAAGAGATCCTGGTGTTCGAGCCAATCCAGGTCTTCTTCACCCCAGAGCTTAAGATCCCAGTCAGGATGGGTTTCCTGCCACATTTCGCGGTACTTTTGGAGGTGATCTGGCATGGGGGGTCCCACCCAAATCTGATGGAGGATCTTTGGGATCGGCGTTTGTCTCACCTGGAGAAGAACCTTGTGTCCGTTACGAAGCCCTAGACTTCGACGGAGGTCTGCCTCCGCAATAACATCTACCGATGAGGCCCCTTGGTCAAGGTGCATGTGGCAATCTACCTTTTCGTTTATCTTTGCGGGTATGTAAATCTTACGGGGGCGCGAGTTGTTGGGGGCAGAAACCCCAGGCCACTGGGAAATCCAGTACCTAATCTTCGGACTGACGCGCACCCTGAGAGTATTCGGGTGGGGCTCGTAACCAAGGATCGGGAGGTCTGCATCCCCCTGTGGTTTAAAAGCCCGGCCGGAACCCTGAGTTACCGTTCCAACCATATCCATGCGTGACCTCTGTGGTAGATTCTTAGTACTTATCGGCTGGGTTTAGGATAGATTCCATGGTACCCAACACAAAACCACTGGTGGACATGTCCGTCAGTGAGTTGTCAGCTCTCATCGAAACCAAAACGCACAGGGTCGAGCAACTGGAGGAAGCACTTAGCAACGCAACCCCCGCTGGCCCTTACCAGCTTTCTGAGTCCATGGCGGATCTCCAGCTCGCTGTGGATGACTTCGGGTGGAAACCTCTTGGCGGCCCTACCACTGGGGCGGATGGTCAGATCTCCCTGGACATCATTAAGAAGATGAGCGACACGTGCCGCTCTCTGGTTACCGCTAACCCGCTCGTTAAGCGAGCTGTCGCGATCCGCTCTGGATACATCTGGGGACATGGGGTTGAGATGATCCCCCACGGCAACACCCGGGGCCGCCCCACTACGAATGTTGAGCTTCCGGATTCTGTGCGGAGTGCTGTCGGCACTACGACCTCCCAATTGGAGATTGAGCGGACCATCGCGGCTGATGGCAACCTGTTCTTTCTTGTGGACACGAGGAATCGGTCGATCCAGCGTATTCCGCTCAGCCAGATCAGCGGCAAGCTGACCGAAGGCGGTAATCCAGAGAACATCCCCTATTTCCAGAGGACTTGGAACGACGAGGAGATCGACCTCACCACAGGTGTGCCGGAAGGTCCGCCCCAGAACCAGGTGTGGCATCCGTCCTCCACCCTCCAGGGTCGGCACAGGACCGCTCCGATCATGAATGTCCGTGTGGACCCCTCTAAGCGGATCGTCCATGTGCCGTTTAATCGGCTGGCTGGGCAGAGCTGGGGTGTGCCGGACATCTTCCCCGTCATGTGGTGGGTTCGTGCGTATGTCGAGTACCTGAGCGATTGCCGGACCCTCACCAAGGCACACGCCCAGTTCGCGTGGAAGGTTACTTCGGCCTCCGGTAAGGGTCAGAGCCGTGTGGCGAGCCAGATGGCTGCCCCACCCCAGCGGGACCCGGCCACGGGCCAGTCGCTCGCCATCGGTGGTGCTGCTGTGCTCGGTGCGGGCCAGGACCTCCAGGCGATCAGCCGTAACACCTCGGTTGACTTCAATGCGGGTAAGCCGCTTGCAGCTCTTATTGCTGCGGGTATGGAGGTTCCGCTCCCCGCGCTGACCGCAGATCCTTCTGATGGGAACCGGGCGACTGCCGAGACGCTGGACGACCCGACCATCCTGGCGATGTTGGCTCGTCAGCGCATCATGGATGATGCGTTGTTGGACATATTCCGGCAGATCCACATGAGGATTGAGATTCGCTGGCCGGAAATTGCTCCGGAGGCAATGCATCGCCATGTTCAGGCTGTGGATATGGCTACTCGTTCTGGCGCGTTCTCGGGTGAAGAGCAGAGGGCAATGTTCAAGGTTGCTCTGGGCGACCGGTGGAAGCATCTGGACGCCTCTGTTCCCTCCTTTGAAGACCTCCCCATCACTGTACAAAGGGATGTCGAGCCTCCAGCGCAGGTCGATCCGCCTTCTCGGGGAGACCATTTCTTGCGTGACCAGGGTGATCAGGCACACACGGAAGAGGGGTAATTACGTACGGCTACGTATGACGACACTTGGAGAATCGTGTAGTAATGTGTTATGTGACACGAGGATCTAGCACTAGGAAAGGAAGCTGAGAAGATGGGGAGCCTTCTACTCCACGAAGCTAGCTTTTCGGTGTCTCCCATTCAGGAGTCCGAAGAGCGGGCCAAGGGAATTTGGCTTATCCGTCTTATCGAGGCGGACGTGCAGGGTTCCTCGGGTTATTACCCGGCGGATACGCTGCGCAGAGATGGTCCCGCAGTATTTCCCGAAGGGACTCACGTATACTTCGACCATCCGTCGGATAGTGAGGACCTGGACAGGCCCGAGCGCAGTGTGCGGGACCTGGCGGGGTCTTTCATTGAAGATGCTTACTTCATAGAAAACGGTCCGGATGGATCGGGCTTGTTTGCCCGTGTTCAGTTGTTCCCCGATGTCCATCAGTGGATGGAGAGTCGGCACAGGTCTGTTGGTATGTCCATTCGGGCCGAAGGTCAGGTTGCCGAAGGAGATCAAGGGTCCACTATTGTGGGACTCACCCGAGGAATGTCAGTTGACATAGTCACGCGCGCAGGCGCGGGTGGAAAGGTTTTGAGCCTCATGGAGAGCGGAAAGAAGATGAGCCCGCAGGGCGATAATTCGTCGGGAGCGGGCACCTCCGCTCCCATTGAGGAACTGGCTGCCAAGCTCGACAGCCTTCTTGAGGGCCAGTCGAAGGTGACTGACGCGCTGGGCGCCCTTGCTCAGGTTCTCAAGGAGTCCACGGAGAGCAAGGAGAAGGCCGAAGAGGAGAAGGTTTCTCTTTCGGCCGCCGATCTTGTGGGACGGCTGGACGAGTCGGATCTCCCGGTTGTCTCCCGGAAGCGAGTTGCTGCGGCCTTCGAGGCTGGCGGTGACCTGGATGCCCTGATTAAGGATGAGTCTGACCTCGTCCGGCAGATTTCGGAGTCCGTGTCCTCGCCTAAGTCGGAGAGCAAGTCCAACTGCCGCACTTCGGTTAAGTCCGGCGTCGTGGAGGAGTCGGGCAAGGCCGAAGATAACAGCAAGAAGCTCGATGATGTGTACGACTTCCTGAGCCTGGGAGACTGAAATGGCAACTAACGAGATCTACCGGCATTCGGACTGGATTCCGCTGCCGGTTATTGAGGGAACCGTCAACGGTTCGCCTGTCCTGGTCGGTGGGCTGGTCGGTGTGGCACAGGAAGTCGGGGGCATCCCCGTTACCTGGTCCATCGGTGGTACCAGCACGACTCCCGCTGCGAACCTGACTGTTACGCAGCTTCCGGCCTCCAACCACCTGGAGCCCGGTTATGCGTCCGTCGCTCTGACCGGCGCGTGGGCTTTCGAGATCGAGGGTGCCGAAGACGCTGCCGTTGGCACCATTGTCGGCATCATTCAGGGCTCGGACGGAGAGCCCGCGACCCTGACTGTGGGGGCCGAGGGCCAGCCCTTCGGTCACCTGATTAACTGGACTACCGATGGCCGTGCCATCGTCCGCCTTATGGGAGGTATGGCATGACTGGGGCTAAGCTCCCGGATGGTGTGCAGAGCACCATGGCTGCCCGGGCTCAGAAGATTCGAGAAGGCGCGCGTAAGCGGCTTTCGGGTAGCCCTCGGGCACAGGAACTCGCGCGTACGCTGAACGAGGCGTACGAGGGCGACCTCTCCGCTGGCCTGGAGTTGAAGAAGATGGCCCTGGGGGAGTCCAACTCCTCCACCGACTTCCCGATGCTCTTCCAGCAGGTCACCTCTATTGCCATGCAGGGCCAGTACGCCCGGCTTGAGCAGCAGTGGCCGGCGTTCTCCCAGCGTCAGACGGTTGGTGACTTCCGTCGTCAGCGGGTTATGTCGTGGAACACCACCACTTCCCAGTACCCGGTTGCCAATGGTGGCGCGCCTCGGCACATGCTGGCCCTGCCGCGCATCCCTGAGCTGACCGAGTACCCGACCTTCTCTCTCGAAGAGCAGGGTCAGGACTGGATGCTGGGCAAGTACGGTGGCCGGTTCCCGTTCAGCTTCGAGCTGTTCGTGAACGATGAGCTGGGCGTTATCCAGCAGATGCCGACCGAGATGGCTATCCAGGCTCGGGACACTGAGGACATCCTGACCACGGGTGTGCTTGCTGACGAGACCGGCCCCAACCCGGACTTTTTCAGCACCGACTGGGACTTTGGTCCGCAGGCTCCCACCGGCAACATTGCCGAGGGGAACCCGCCGCTGAGCCTGGAAGCCCTCCAGACTGCCATGTCCATGATTACCCGTCGTCAGTTGAACGGCCGGGTTATCCGTGTTCCGTCGTTCACGCTCATTGTGCCCCCGGCCCTGGAGCTGACTGCGCGGGAGATCCTGCGGTCCAGCTCTTACCGTCGTGTGCAGGTGGACCCCAACACGGGCGATGAACTCCAGTTCGACATCCCGAACCCGATGGCGGACCTTCCTCCCGTCACCCTGCTGGTGTCGGAGTGGCTGCCGCTGATCGACACGTCCGAGAATTCAGCTACCACCTGGTACCTGGTTCCGACCGGCGGTACGACTGGTGTGCGTCCGGCCATCATCACCGGCTTCATGCGTGGCCGTGAGGCTCCGGAGCTGCGGGTGAGTGGTAACACCGGTTCGTACACGGGTGGTGGTGAGGTGAGCCCCTACGAGGGTTCGTTCACCCACGACGATGTTCAGTACCGTGTTCGGCACATCCTTGGCGCGGCTGGTGTTGACCCGTCCCCGGTGCTTGCCTCTCGGGGCAACGGCGAGGACGAGACCGGCAGCTAAGCACAAAGCTCGGGCTGGGTTCCGTCCCCTTTCCTGGCCCGTAGGCAAAGCCCCCGGCCATAACGGTCGGGGGCTTTGTTGTGTCCAGCACGGGGTTAAACGTCGTAGCCGTTGTCAGCGAGAACTTCGCGAACATCAAGCTGGCCCTGCGGGGTGATCAAGGCGATGTCGATGAACTCCCCGGTACCGATCTGTACGGCGCGAACCCGAAACGACCCCTCCCAATCCTTAGTGGGGAGGTTCCGGTACCGCCCCTTGTGCGTCTTGTCCTTGCGAAGGACGCCAAGCTCACGAAGGGTCGCCGTCATCTTCGTGGGAGGGGTGAACTCGATCCGCTTAGCGAAGTCCGTGATCTCAATGTCAGTTTCTTCGCCGCTGAGCCAGGCATCGTAAGTCTCAACCTTCGGCTGAGCCGCCTCCAACTCCTTCTGCGCTTCCTCCGCAGCTTCGACTGCATCCGCGTGCGCCCGGAGAGCCTGGGCGTAGGTTTGAGGGACAAGGGAGTACGAACCGGTCTTCCGGATGGAGGGCAGGACATCATCCTCAACCCAAGCCTGAATCGCTTCGGCTTCCGGACGGTCACTCCGCATCATCAGCCGGTATAGGCCACTCTCTGTGACAATGGTCGGTGCGCTGCCGCGTCCTCCCAGGTCAGACCAGGTACCCTGTGAGAGGGTACTAAACTGCGAGTCACGAAGAAGCCTCTTGGCCTTCTCAGCGTCACGGTAGCCAAGCACCCGGGCCAAGTCGGTGAGAAGGAACCAAGGCTTGTCATCGATCATGATCGAGCGGACGGAGCCGAACTCGGGGTGATCGAAGGGGACGATGTTGGCGTCGGAGTTGCGCGAAACAGCAGTCATGGTGCTATCCTTAGCACTAGGTTGATTGGTTATCTCCTAGTCTACCATCTGCGTAGGCGCAAAGGACCCCTGGCGAACTACCCCGCCAGGGGTCCTTCTTTGTGCCAAAATAGCTTTATGACATGCGAAGAGATCACTTACAGGATCAACGACGTTGATCTACATGACCCCGACAATGGGTTCCGTCTGATGGTGGGGACTGAGTACGCCCCTCCTCTGAGCCCCCGACACGCCGTAGTAGAGGTTCCTGGCGTCCATGGAGCGTTGCCGCTCTGGGACGACCCTCTATCCGAGATCGCGGTCACTCTCGTGTGCCGAGTCCTGGCTGGCGACTCCCCAGACGTGCTGAGGGAGCGCTGGAACACCTTCATCAACCTGCTTGGCACAGGAACCAACCAGCCCATTGAGCTTTCTCGGGTCCGGGGTGACCACGTTGACTACGCCGACGCCCAACTACTGACCACCACAGCGCCGACATACGACGCGGCTCAGCGTTGGATCGAAATCACCCTTGTGCTGAACATCCCCTCTGGTAGGTGGGGCGGTGAGGTCGAAGAGCAGACCCTTTCGCAGTCGGGGGCATCCCAGACCTCAGAGATTGGCTTGAATTCTTCTATGCCTGTCTCGAATTCTCAGATCATGGTTGATGGGCCGCTGGCTACTATCACCATCACTGATGATGTCTCGAATACAGGCATCGAATGGGGCGGTAACGTTCTCGTCCCCGCTTCGTCCTACCTGTTTGTGGACACCCGCACAATGCGTGCGTACATCAAGGATGAACCTGACTGGGAAGCTTCCGGAACAGAGGCCAGTGGTACACTCGCATTTATTGGTCATGGTCCTCTTACTTTGACAAGTAAGACCACTGGAGCAGGCAAAGAATCCTCTATCAGTGTGACCTCTTCCGGCGGTTCTGATGGAGGTACCTTTGTGCTTCGTGCCCGACCTGCCACTGCCTAAAGGGTTTCCATAAGAAGATTAGAGGGGCTATGACGCTCAACGCGCGACTCAGAGTGTATGAGCCTAACGGCTCATTGCGGGGATCTCTCCCTTTCCCGATGGATTGGGAATTGGCCGTTCCGCTTGATGATATGCCCGCTCTTCGTCTGGATTACCACGTTGATACCGAGGGGTTCCACCTGCTTGACTCTCTGGGGGAAGTCGCTGTGGAACTTCTCGACCCGGAAACAGGGGAGTACTTCGAGCCTCCTGGTTGTCGGTTCCTCAACCTCCGCCAAAGCGGAGATTTCCTTGACCGGGGCTCTGTCCACCAGTTCACCCTGCCGTCGTATGGATGGCAGCTCGTCAAGGTCCGCAACATCGAGTTCGGTTCCTTCGACGAGGACGGTAAGCGCACGTTTCTTGCGGCCACTCCTGGGGAAATCCTCGCCACGCTGATCAGTGAGGCCAAGAACAGGGGGAACATCCCGGGATTCGGCTATGACTTCGACGGCACAGAGACCTCGGATGGACAGGAGTGGGAGAACGTCCTCACCATCAGCATCGACGCGGGCCAGGACGCCTGGTCCCTGCTGGACGCTTTCTCTCGCCAGGGCATGTGTGACTGGCGTATCAATGGTCGCACTCTCCAGGTTTTCAATCCTGACAGCTTCCTGGACCGGGATCTTTCCTCGGACCCGGCAGTCGTCCTCCGCACCCACTTCGACAACACGGCTGCGCCGAACGACGCCACGTACGAAGAGCTGGCCTCCAAGATCCTTGTGCATGGGGACGAGGCAACGTTCCTCGAAGTGAGCAACCCAACGGCGCTCACTCCCTGGGGCGAATGGGAGGACTACATTCAGCAAGCTGGCGTCGAAGACGCCGGGACGATGGAGCTTCTGGCACAGAGGGTCCTGGAGGGCAAGGCCGCTGAACGGGTTCAGATGACCCGTGAGCTTGTGCTGAGGGACGGGTCGCCTCTTCCCTTCGTGGATTACAGGCCAGGCGACCACATCCTTGCTGTGGATGATTCTGGGAATCAGAACACCTCGCTGCGGGTCCGACAGATCACCCTCATGTACGCGGGTGAGGGGCGCCTGAACGCCAGCGTTACCCTCAACGACCGGTTCCTGGAGCGCGACCTCCGTAACCAGCGCTCTTTGAACGCCCTGACGGGCTTTGGAGGGCCTGGAACAGGCGGCGGGTCAGGTGGTAACCCCTCGGAGCCCCCAACGAAGAACACACGGCGTCCTGCGGCCCCTGAGGGGCTTGTAGTGGACTCGTCCACGTACATCAACACGTCTGGAGAGCCCGTCGGGCAGGCTACTGCTACTTGGGAACTTGTGGATACATCTGTGGGCGGCTCACCCATGGACATCGACAGGTATGAGATCCAGTCTCGTCTGGAAACGCTCCCTGAGGGCTACGAAACCCGTACGTGGGTAGCGGGCACACAGAACACCGCGTTCGTGTCTCCTCTGGACGTGGAGAGCACTTACTACTTCCGTGTGAGGGCTTACGGGGAGAACGGCCGAAGTGGACCCTGGTCCAACGTGGTCCCTGTGCTGATTGAACGGGACACCATCCCCACGCCTCCCCCGTCTCCCCCTGTGCTGTCGAGCCGCCTCGGAACGATCCGGATCACGTGGGATGGTCTGGACGAGGATGGCGTTCCGATGCCGACCGACTTCTCGCACATCCAGGTTGAGCAGGCCACTAACGGCACGGGGCCGTGGCAGGAGATCGGCCGGATCTTCCTCGGTGGAGACTCGGTCATCGCAACCGACCTGGATTACTCTCAGGAGTACTTCTACCGGCTGTTGTCCGTGGACACGTCCGTCAACATCTCGGACCCGTCTGAGGTGGAGTCGATCAATGTCAGCCGGATCGAAGGGCCGGACATTGAAGCGAACTCCATCACAGCGAACGAGATTGCTGCGGGCACCATCACGGGTGAAGAAATCTCGGCTTACTCGATTCAGGCTGACAGGCTCTCTATTGGAGACGCGCGCAATCTCATCGCGGACTCTGAGTTTGTCAATGAGGAGTTGAGTGACTGGCGTGTGGATCTTGCTCAGCAGAACACCGCCAGTAGCGCCATGTGGGAGCACACAGGCCCAACCTTCGCCACCTACATCACGGAGACTGGAAACCAGGCCACGCGCATGGGGTTTGTCAACAATCTCACGTTGCTCGTGAACCTGATTAATGGTGCAGGTGTATCGTCCGTTGAGCAGATCTCCAAGGTGGACCCGGACATGGGTCGAGCGATTGGCCGTTTTCAGGTCAATGTCTCCTTGGACAGCGGTTCCTGGCCTGATGGCGAAGTGCAGATCGCCATGTACGTGTGGCGGTATAACAGGGTGGGCGGTGTCTTCGACACTCCCGAGGTTGTTCCCCTCACCAGCTTCACGGAGCCCACAGACGGCTTTGTTACCCTCCAGTCCACCACGGGCGCGCCAATCGGCGAAAACGTCGCCGCTGTGCT
>Ga0079223_10000781_pt1 | contig 17485 bp, 16 predicted proteins | sample Stecom2011_FD_75072 | JGI IMG/M metagenome (GOLD analysis project Ga0079223, IMG submission 75072) | Agricultural soil microbial communities from Utah to study Nitrogen management - Steer compost 2011 | ecosystem: Environmental > Terrestrial > Soil > Agricultural land | place: USA: Utah... | reverse complement strand
TACCGGCTCGGCGCGGCGGAAGTGGTGCTGGACGAGATGCCGTTCGGGCCGTTCATCGAGGTCGAAGGGACGGCGAGCGCGATCGATCAGGCGCTGGACGCGCTGGGGCTGGCGGACGTGCCGCGCATCCTCGATAGCTATTTGGTGCTGTTCGAGCGCGTGAAGGCCGCGCTGGCGCTCGACGCGCACGATCTGACGTTTGACAACTTTGCGGGGGTGGACGTCCCGCCGGAGGTTTTCGTTGGTTATCACTGATCTTGAGCAGGTGACGCCCGAATGGCTGACCGAGGTTCTCACGCGCAACGGATTCATCGAGCAGGGCGCGGTCGCGTCGGTGGAGCTGGACGCGGAGAAGACGAACACCGCGCAGGTCGCGCGCTTGCTGCTGACCTGGACGGACGGCACGAAGACACACGTTTCGCGGCGTCTGTTCCTCAAGCTGGCTGATTTTCGGCGCGAGATCGACTTCTATCAGACGGTGGTGCCGTCGATGAAGGCGACGCCGCTGATCCTGAACTGCTATGACGCAGAGTACGACGCCGAGGCCGAGGCGGGTCACCTGCTGGTGGAAGATGTCTCTACGACGCACCGGCCCTCGGCGCACACGCTGCCGCCTTCCACGCCGCGCTACGAGATGCTGATCAACGCGCTGGCGCAGTTCCACGCCGCGTGGTGGGATCACCCGCGTATCGACGGCGACATTGGCGAGCTGGCGGGGGATATTCACGAGACGACGCTGGCCCGCGCCCGCGACGGGCTGCGCGGTTTCTTCGACTTCATGGGCGATCGCATGTCGGACGAGCGGCGCGCGATCTTCAAGCGTGTATTTGAGCGCTGGCCGCCGCGTCACTATCACGAGCGGATGGCGCGCGGCAAAGGGCTGACGATCATTCACGGTGACGCGCACGCGTGGAACTTCCTGTATCCGCGCGATCCGGAGACGCACCGGGTGCGCATCCTCGACTGGGCGATGTGGCAGGTCGGGCTGGCGACGAATGACCTGGCGTACATGATCGCGATGCATGATTTTCCGGACTATCGCTCGCGCATGGAGCGCCCGCTCGTCCGGCACTATTACGACCGGCTGGTCGACCTGGGCGTCGAGAGCTACACGTGGGATGATTGCTGGCTGGATTATCGGCTGTCGGCGATCCATAACCTGTTCTTCCCGGTGTATCACTGGGTGGTGCAGGGCGATCCCGCGCTGTGGTGGCCGAACCTGGAGCGCGCGATGCTGGCGTATCAGGACCTGCGCTGCGAGGATTTGCTGGATCTGTAGAGATCATCCCCAGCTTTCGCTAGCGTCTCTTGCGCTGTTTCCTAAAGGAGATAAGTCATGACTAAGCATGTCTTATTCATACAAGGCGCCGGGGAAGGTGCTTATGAAGACGATAAAGCACTGGCCGCAAGCCTTCAGGATGCGCTTGGCCCGGAGTACGAGATTCATTACCCTGCGATGCTAAACGAAGAAGATGCGCCTTATGAACTGTGGAAGCAGCAGATCGAAACAGAACTGGGTGCGATGCCGGAGCCGGTTATGCTCGTGGGCCATTCAGTCGGCGCTTCTGTTGTGATTAAGGGTGTGGGCGAGATGGGGATCGAGAAGCCGATCGCCGGTATCTTTCTGATTGCCGGTCCATTTTGGGGCGGGGATGGCTGGCGGTACGAAGGCTACGAGGAGCTTGAGCTGCCGGAAGGGATTTCCGCCAGGCTCCCGAAGGGCGCTTCGATCTTCCTTTATCACTGCCGGGACGATGAAATCGTGCCGTTTGAGCATCTGGCCCTCTATGCGCAGATTCTGCCGCAGGCGCGGGTGCGTGAACTGGATGAAGGCGGGCATCAGCTCGACAATGACTTATCGGTGGTCGCAGAGGACATCAAACGCCTGCCCTCAGCTCAGTTCGCGAAGTGATTTGACGCATAACACCCGATCACGTGAGGATTATAACTGATCGAACCGCCGGCATCCGGTATTGTAGAGGGCGATGCAGGCGGTCTTTTTTGACCAGGAGCGATAACGAGCGATCAGCCATGACGAAAGATTTGAGTCAGATCAAGCAGGAATGGGAAGCCACCAAGCTCAATAAAGTCTTGAACCGTTTCCCGGAGCGCAAAGAACAGTTTACGACCTCGTCCGATATCCCGCTTACGAGGCCGCTGTACGAGCAGCGAGGGGATAGCACTGCTTCTGGTCTTTCGGCTCTTGGCTAATCGCTATGCTCACCTGTTTCACGACTTTCGTTGCATGCAATCACGTCCAAGAAGTCTCTTGACTCTCACGTTACGTGATCGTTTAGACTGGTCACCATGACGACCGAAACGCGCTATACCGTCCGGCAGCTTGCCAAAATCGCGGGGGTGAGCGTGCGCACGCTGCACCACTACGACGCGATTGGCTTGCTGCGCCCGCCCAGGGACCCGTCCAACGGCTACCGCCGCTACGATCATCAGGCGGTGCTGCGCTTGCAGCAAATCCTGTTTCTGCGCGAGCTGGGGCTGAGTTTGGACGAGATCCGCGCGGCCCTGGACCGGCCCGACTTCGATCTGCTGCGCGCGCTGGAGCAGCATCGGAAGGCGCTGCGCGAGCGTCAGAAACGCCTGGCGCGGCTCGCGCAGACGGTAGAGCGCACGATCCAGCACTTGAGAGAAGAGATCGAGATGTCTGGTGATGAGCTATTCGTTGGCTTCACTCCGGAACAGGAAGCGGCTTACGAAGAAGAAGCGGCTGAGCGTTGGGGCGACGGCGTCCATGAGTCGAACCGGCTCTGGCGCAGCTACTCCGACGAGAAGAAGCGCGCGGTCTTGCAAGAGGGACAGGCGATCTATCGCGACCTGATCGCGGCCATGCCCGAAGGGCCGGCGAGCGCCGCCGCGCAAGACGGCATCCGCCGCTGGCACGAAAACATGCGGAACTTCTACGAGCCGACGCCAGAAGTGCTGCTTGGCCTGGGCAACCTCTACAACGACGATCCGGCGTTCAACGCGACGTTCGTCAAGATGCACCCGGACCTCGCGTCCTTCATGCGCGAGGCGATCAAGCACTACGTGGCGGCGTTGTAGAGCGAGGAATGGGGGCTTTCAGGCGTTGTCGCTAACCGCTAATCGCTGAATTTCTGACGCATCACCGTGTTTTGGGTGAGGGTCATAACTGCTGAAACAGCCTGCATCGTGTATCATAGCCGGTGCAGGCTGTTCGCGTCTGGATGCGTGGGCACGGGGCCTGCGCCTATGTGGATACACAGACCGTTTCTCGGTGAGCGGAGATTATGAGCAACCAGACAATCCAGCAGTTGAAAGAGGCGTGGGAGAGTTCCACCCTGGCGAAGGTGCTCAAGCGCTTTCCGGAGCGTAAGGCGCGCTTCAGCACGTCGTCCGATATCGAGCTGGACCGCGTCTACCTGCCCGACGACACCTGCGATGTGGAAGCGTATCAGGAGCAGCTTGGCTTCCCTGGCGAGTACCCGTACACGCGCGGCGTGCAGCCGACGATGTATCGGGGCCGCCTGTGGACGATGCGCCAGTATGCCGGGTACGCTACCGCCGAAGAGTCGAACGCGCGCTATCGCTATTTGCTGGGCGCGGGGCAGACCGGCCTGAGCGTGGCGTTCGACCTGCCGACGCAGATCGGCTACGACTCCGACGACCCGATGGCGCTGGGTGAGGTCGGCAAGGTGGGCGTCAGCATCCCCTCGCTGCGCGATATGGCGCGGCTGTTCGAAGGGATTCCGCTCGACAAGGTGTCCACCAGCATGACGATCAACGCGCCCGCCGCGATCCTGCTGGCGATGTATATCGCGGTCGGCAAGCAGCAGGGCGTCGAGCCGTCGAAACTGCGCGGCACGGTGCAGAACGACATCCTCAAGGAGTACATCGCGCGCGGGACGTATATCTTTCCGCCCAAGCCGTCGATGCGCCTGATTACGGACCTGTTCGCGTACAGCGCGCGCGAGGTCCCGCACTGGAACACGATCAGCATCAGCGGCTATCACATCCGCGAGGCGGGCAGCACGGCGGTGCAGGAAGTGGCGTTTACGCTGGCGAACGGGATCGCGTATGTGCAGGCGGCGCTCGACGCGGGGCTGGCGGTGGACGAGTTCGCGCCGCAACTCAGTTTCTTCTTCAACGCGCACAACAATTTCCTGGAAGAGGTCGCGAAGTTCCGCGCGGCGCGGCGGCTGTGGGCGCGGATCATGCGCGAGCGGTTCGGCGCGCAAGACCCGCGTAGCTGGACGTTGAAGTTCCACACGCAGACGGGCGGCAGCACGCTCACCGCGCAGCAGCCGGAAAACAACATCGTGCGCGTGACGCTCCAGGCGCTGGCGGCGGTGCTCGGCGGCACGCAGAGCCTGCACACCAATAGCATGGACGAGGCGCTCGCGCTGCCGACGCAGGACGCGGTGCAGATCGCGCTGCGCACCCAGCAGATTATCGCGCACGAGTCCGGCGTGGCGGACACGATTGATCCGCTGGCGGGAAGCTATCTGATCGAGCACCTGACCGACGAGATCGAGCGGCAAGCGCGCGAGTACATCGAACGGATCGACGCGCTCGGCGGCGCGCAAGCGGCGATCGAAACCGGCTTCGTGCAGGGCGAGATCAACGACGCGGCGTACGCCTATCAGCGGGCGGTGGAGTCCGGCGAGCAGGTGGTGGTTGGCGTGAACCAGTTCACCAGCGATCGCGACAACGGCGCGGCGCGCGAGCTTCTCCGTGTTGATCCGGCGATTGAGCAGGCGCAGCGCGCGCGGCTGGCAGCCTTGCGTGCGGAGCGGGACGCCGGGCGCGCCCGCGAGCTGCTGGCGCATCTGGAGACGGCGGCACGCGGCAGCGACAACCTGATGCCACTGTTCGTCGCATGTGTGGAAGCGGACCTCACGCTCGGCGAGATCTGCGGCGTGCTGCGCGGCGTGTTCGGCGAGTACCGGCCGCAGGTGAGTATTTAGGGGGTCTTGAGGTTCTGAGTTCTCGGAGGGGCGCAGCTTGCTGCGCCCGATTTTCGTTTTTTGCGAGAGGTATCCACGGGCGGAGCTTGCTCCGCCCCTACATTGCTCTTCGGACGCCTGCAGGTGTCATCAAATGCAGCGCGCCTTCACCAGTCACCAATCGGATATTCACTGTCCTCGGTCCAGCGCGCTGGATTGCTGGCGATATAGGCGCGAATCTGGTTCAGCTCGTGCTCGTCGCGGATGACGTGGTCATAATAGCCGCGTTGCCAGAAGGGTTGCCCCTCGCGGCCTGAAACTCGGTTGCATGCAATAGCCGAGATCGACTTGAAGGCTTGGATAACACGGCTCAATGAAGGTGCAGCGGTTGTTGCAGAGCTAGTCCTCGAAGTGATATCCGCTCCACCCTTGTTTTGTAACTCGGGTTGTTTGGCAGCGGGCGGAGCTTGCTTCGCCCCTACACGGGTGGGGACGTTCGGAATCTGGAATTCGTTCAGGACGATAATCCTGTGGAAGTGATTTGGCATGGCGATGAAGGCATCCAGATCAACGACGGGGAAGCGGCCAGGCAAGGCGAGCCACATCTCGGCGACAATACGACCGAGGGGAGCCAAGTGCATTACGCTGTCGACTATCTCTCCGAGGAAACAGGCGCGATTTGCAACGCAGATGGTCACAAAGTATGCACCTGCGCTCGTGTAATCATAATCGCGCAGCCGCAGCGAGCGCCGTTGCGGAAACGCCTCGTCAGCCCACATTCCGTTCCCCTTACGCGACCAAACCAGATCCATTTTACTGTCAAAAGCCGTTTCGGGCTTTCGAGTGACACGCGGGAATTTGTAGGGGCGGACCTTGGTCCGCCCGTTCAAGGAATTACCTCTGGATAGGGATGACGGTTTTGGAGCGCCCCATCCGCCAAGCTATAATGCCGATATGACAGAGACGCCGAAGGCGCGCGCGACGCGCCCCTGGACGCTGTGGATCTTCTGTACGATCCTGGCTGCGATCGCCGCGATCAACGGGGCGCTGGCGTTCGACCATGTGACGCGCGCGGATGAGTACCGGGCGTTGGGTGTGTCGTATCCGCCGCTGCTGCGCGCCGGGTTCGCGCTGATGTGGGCGATCGCGCTCGGCGCGCTGGCGGCGGGATTGGCGCGGCGGCGAGCGTGGGCGCGGCGCTGGATTCTCGTCGTCTTGAGCAACTACGGCGCATTTGGCGTGTTATGGCTGATGATTTATGCCCGCTCCGATTTCGACCGGGAGCGGATCGCGTTCCAGGCCGCGCTGACCGCGCTGCTGATCGCGCTGGTGGCGTGGATGATGCGCTGGCGGCGCATTCGCCGCGCCTTCGAGCCGGGCGCCGCGCCCGATACGCCTGACGACCCATTCCAACCGAGTTCGGGAGAAGTGTCCGTATGACCAACCAGGATCCGAAGATCGAGCAGCTCAACGATATGCGCCTGCGCAGCATGGCGGGCGGCGGCCCAGCCCGAGTCGAGAAGCAGCATCAATCCGGCAAGCTGACTGCGCGCGAGCGGCTCGATCTGCTGCTGGACCCCGGCAGCTTCCGCGAGGTGGATGCGTTCGTCGTCCACCGCGAGCGCAACTTTGGCATGGACAAGCCGGAGAACCAGTACCTGGGCGACAGCGTGGTTACCGGCTGGGGGACGATTAACGGGCGGCTGGTGTACGTCTACTCGCAGGATTTCACGGTGATGGGCGGCTCATTGAGCGAAGCGCACGCTGAGAAAATCTGCAAGATCATGGATATGGCGATGAAGAACGGCGCGCCGATTATCGGGCTGAACGACTCCGGCGGCGCGCGGATTCAGGAAGGCGTCTTCAGCCTCGGCGGGTTCGCGGACATCTTTCTGCGGAACACGCTCGCCAGCGGGTTCGTGCCGCAGCTCAGCGTGATCATGGGGCCGTGTGCGGGCGGGGCGGTCTACAGCCCGGCGCTGACCGATTTCATCTTCATGGTCAAGGACACATCGTATATGTTTGTGACCGGGCCGGACGTCGTGCGCGCGGTGACGCATGAGGATGTCACGTTCGAGGAGCTGGGCGGCGCGATGACGCACAACGCGGTCAGCGGCGTGAGCCACGTGGCGGCGAACTCTGAGGAAGACGCGCTCTTTCTGACGCGCGAGATCCTGGCGTACATCCCGCAGAACAACATGGAAGATCCCCCGTTCGAGCCGACCAAAGATGATCCGCTGCGGACTGAGGAAGCGCTCAACAGCCTGGTGCCGGACGATCCAAGCAAGCCCTACGACGTCAAAGAGCTGATCAAGCTGATCATTGACGAGGGGCGCTTCTTCGAGATTCACGAGCATTTTGCGCGGAACATCGTCGTCGGGTTCGCGCGGCTGGGCGGGCACAGCGTCGGAATCGTCGCCAACCAGCCGGCGGTGCTGGCGGGCGTGCTGGATATCGACGCCAGCGAGAAGGCGGCGCGCTTCATCCGTTTCTGTGACTCGTTTAACATCCCGATCATCACCTTCGAGGACGTGCCGGGCTTTATGCCAGGGCTCGCGCAGGAGCATGGCGGGATCATCCGGTCGGGCGCGAAGCTGCTGTATGCGTATTGTGAGGCGACCGTTCCGAAGATCACGGTAGTCACACGCAAGGCGTATGGTGGCGCGTACTGTGTGATGAACTCCAAGCACATTCGCAGCGATCTGAACCTGGCGTGGCCAACCGCCGAGATCGCGGTGATGGGGCCGGACGGCGCGGTGAATATCATCTTCCGGCGCGAGCTGGCGGATGCCGACGACCCGACAGAACGTAAGACCGACCTGGTGCAGGACTATCGCGAGCGCTTCGCCAATCCGTATGTCGCGGCATCGCGCGGATTTATCGACGACGTGATCTTGCCGTCGGATACGCGCCCGCGCCTGATCAACGCGCTGGAGATGCTGCAAAACAAGCGCGACAGCAACCCGGCGAAGAAGCACGGGAACATCCCGCTGTAGGCGCGCCATGCTGGATGATCGTTTTGAGCGCGAGGTGGTTGACGCGCCACCGGACCCGCGCCGCTATCCGACCGGCGTGCTGATGTTGATCGGGATGCTGGCGGGCGCTGGGGGTGGAGTGGCGATCGGGATCGTGCCGCTTGGTACGGCGATCGGGATGGCGATCGGCGCCGGGCTGGATGCGGTGCTCAATCGCTGGCTGAACGGCGAGCACGGGATGTAAGCAGCTAGCGGCTAGCAGCTAGCGGTTAGCCAAGATCAGCACGGTGAGGGATTTGCCTTGGCTCTTGCTAATCGCTAAAAGCTAAACGCTAAGAGGGCGAACAGTGAGCAACGGACAGGCCGATCCGAAGACCGAAGCGGCTTCCCAGGAGGCTCAGCCGCCGGTTCGCCGGTGGCTGGTGCTGGGTGCGAGCGCGCTGCTGTCGTCGGTGGCGGTGCAGAACTACGTGTGCTACAGCCGCCCACCGGCAGGCGGCTCGCCTGAGGACCCGGCGACGCTGACGCTCGACATTGCTATCGAGGACGCGACACAACAGCCGCGCTGGCAGCAAGTCGCTGCGCAGTTGAAGTCACTCGAAACCACCGATCGCCAGATCATGTGGAGCGGGTACGACGTGGTGCGCCATCTACAGGTGATCTGGGTGTGGGACTTTTATCGCATTCAAAGCCACGTCGCGCTGCGCGTGATGCTGCCGCCGGAAGGTTCTGAGGACGTCAACCCGACGTGGCAGCAGGCGCTCGACGGGCTACGCGCCGTGACGCAGGGCGATGTGCTGCGCGCCAGCGTGCGGTCATCGTGCGGCGACATTTTTCAGGTACACACGATTCAGACGCCCGCGCAGGCATGGACACCGGGCAGCGCGCGGCAGACACAAGAGGAACACAAGGCGGACGACACTGATGGCTGAAACCTTTTCGATCAAGAAAGTGCTGATCGCCAACCGGGGCGAGATCGCAGTGCGTGTGATCCGCGCCTGCCGCGAATTGGGCGGCATCCGCACGGTGGCGGTGTATTCCGACGCGGACCGCGAGGCGCTGCATGTGCGCTACGCCGACGAGGTGTACCGCATTGGCCCGCCCGCCCCGCGTGAGAGCTACCTCGACATCGAGCGCATCCTGGAAGCGGCGCGGCATTCCGGCGCGGACGCGATCCATCCCGGCTACGGGTTCCTTAGCGAGCGGGCGGATTTTGCGCAGGCGTGCCACGACGAAGGAATCGTCTTCATCGGTCCCTCGCCGCAGGCGATCGCGCAGATGGGCGACAAGCTCGCGGCGCGGGCGCTGATGCAGGCGGCGGGCGTGCCGGTGGTTCCCGGCACGGAGCCGGGCCTCAACGACGAGGAACTGATCGCAGCCGCCGGGCAGATCGGCTATCCGCTGATGGTGAAGGCGGCGGCGGGCGGCGGCGGCAAGGGGATGCGCATCGTGCGCGAGCCGGGCCAGCTCAAGGCTGCGTTGGCCGCGGCGCATCGCGAGGCTGAAGCCGCGTTTGGCGATGGGACGGTCTACCTGGAGAAGCTGCTCGAAGGCGCGCGGCACATCGAGTTCCAGGTGCTGGCCGACATGCATGGCAACACGATCCACCTCGGCGAGCGCGAGTGCAGCATCCAGCGGCGCCATCAGAAGCTGTTCGAGGAGTCGCCAAGCCCCTTCATGGACGACGACCTGCGTGAAAAGATGGGGCAGGCGGCGATCCGCGCGGCACAGGCCGTGAATTACGTTAACGCCGGGACGATCGAGTTCCTGGTGGATGCGGACAAGAACTTCTACTTCCTGGAGATGAACACGCGCTTGCAGGTCGAGCACCCGGTTACCGAGCTGGTGACGGGTGTGGACATGGTCAAAGAGCAGATCCGCATCGCGCGCGGGCGGCGGATGGGGCCGGAAGGCGGTGTCACCTTCAAGGGCTGGGCCGTCGAGTGCCGCATCAATGCCGAGGATCCGTATAACAACTTTCTGCCATCGGTCGGGCAGGTGATGGTGCACGTTGCGCCGACCGGACCGGGGGTCCGGCTGGATGCGGGCATCTACGCGGGTTACGAGGTGACACCCTATTACGACTCGCTGCTGGCGAAGCTGATTACCTGGGGCGACACGCGCGGCGAGGCGTTGCTGCGGATGCGTCGCGCGCTGGCCGAATACAAGATCATGGGGCTGAAGACGAACCTGCCCTTCCACCAGAAACTGATCGACAGCACGCGCTTTTTGGCCGGGCGCTACGACACGCAATTTGTCGAGGAGTTCATGAATCTGCAGTCGGATACGCCCGAGCCGCACCGCGAGGAAGTCGCCGCGATCCTGGCGACGCTGGTCGAGCACCAGCAGCGGCAGCAGGCCTCGCAGATCGTGGCGCGGCCCAAGCGTGACGTGTCGAACTGGAAATGGATTGGCCGTTGGGAGCGGATGCATCGCTAAGCAGTCATTGCCCGCCTGCGCGATGAACGCAGGGATCTCGCCGAAGGATGCCGGGCGCAAGCCATCCAAGGGGGTCCTGTGAACCTGCTACGCAAGCTGCTGAATGTGCATATCTTGCTGATCTTTGTGCCGATCGCAGTTGTGCTGCGGCTGAGCGATGAGGACGCAGTCGCGATCTTCGTAACGTCGGCGCTGGCGATCATTCCACTGGCGGCGCTGATGGGCACCTCGACCGAGGAAATCGCGGTCCGTACCGGGCCGCAGATCGGCGGGCTGCTGAACGCGACGCTCGGCAACGCTGCCGAGTTGATCATCACGATCTTCGCGCTGCGCGAGGGGCTGCTGGAACTGGTGCGCGCCTCGATCATCGGCTCGATCCTCGGCAACCTGCTGCTGGTGATGGGCCTGGCGCTGCTGCTCGGCGGGCTGAAGAACGGGCTTCAGGTTTTCGACCGGCGCGGCGCGATGATGAGCGCGACGCTGCTGATCCTGGCGTTCATGGCGCTGGCGATCCCATCACTGTTCGACGTGACGTTCGTCGAGCTGGAAGCGTTTGAGAGCGAGCTGCTGCTTAGCGAGGGCATCGCGCTGATCCTCATTCTGCTGTACGGTGCGAACATCGTCTATTCGCTGGTGGCGCACGAAGGAACCGGCGCGACGGCTGAAGTGCATCACGAAACTCAGTGGTCGATGCCGATGTCGATTGGCGTGCTGGTCGCGGCGACCCTGGCGATCGTGTTCATGTCGGAGTTCCTGGTGACGACCGTCGAGCCAGTGGTCGAAGAGCTTGGGTGGAGCGAGTTGTTCGTCGGCGTGATCATTGTGCCGATTATCGGCAATGTGGCAGAGCACCTTGTCGCCGTGCAGCAGGCCATCAAGAACCGGATGGAGTTGGCGATGACAATCGCGCTCGGCTCCAGTCTGCAGATCGCGCTGTTTGTCGCGCCGGTGCTGGTGTTCATCAGCCTGTTGTTTGAGGACAAACTGATCCTGGCGTTTACCATTCCGGAGGTCGTCGCGCTGGCCGCCGCATCGTATGTTGGCTCGCTGGTGGCCGAAGATGGCGAGACAAACTGGTTTGAAGGGTTGATGCTGCTGGGCGTGTATCTCATTATTGCGCTGGCGTTCTTTTTGCTGCCGGAAGCAGCGTAGCGGCGGCGCGTGTTTGACTGAGGATAAGGAGCACATCATGGTTTTGAGGCGGTTAAGCGTAGTGATGATTATGGCGCTGGTCATGGCGCTGCTGGCGGGCATACCAGGCGGCGCGGCGCTTGCGCAGGATGGGCAGACGCCCGAAGAAATCTGCGAGGCAGCGACGCAAGAGCTCGCCGAACCAGAATCGCGCGAGTTCGAGCAAGCCGAGGACGTGTTGGAAGGAGGTGTCGATTATTGGGCGGTGCTGTGCACGGCGCAGGGGCCGATCACGATCGACTTGCTGGAAGAAGTCGCGCCGCTGGCGGTCAACAGCTTTGTGTTTTTGGCGCGTGAAGGCTATTTCAACAACACGTCCTTTCACCGCGTGCTGCCGGGCTTCATGGCGCAGGGTGGCGACCCGACCGCGACCGGAACCGGCGGCCCTGGCTACCAGTTCGCTGACGAGACGGATAACGACCTGATCTTTGACCGTCCGGGTATCGTGGCGATGGCGAACGCGGGCGCGGACACCAACGGCAGCCAGTTCTTCATCACGTACACCGCTACGCCCTGGCTGGATGGCGGGCATACGATCTTCGGGCGGGTGTACGCCGGGCAGGGCGCGGCGGAATTGCTGACACCGCGCAATCCCGAGCAGATGCCCGCGTACGAGGGCGACGCGCTGCAAACGGTGGTGATCTTCGAGAGCGCGGACGCGATCAATGTCGAGGCGGACGCCGCGCCGACGCTCGACCACTGGCAGACGCTTTTGCGGCGCCTGATCGCCGATCTGATCGGCGCGCCGTTCGTCCAGGACGCGGAACAGTCCGGCACGCGCACGCTGGATGAGCGCGTCGCGGACTGGGGCGAAGAGGGCGGCGAGGCGCTGGCTGCATTCATGGCCGATTATCTGGCGACGAATGATTTCATGGGCTCGGCGGCGGTCGACCTGGCGATTGACGAATGCCCCGCCACCCCTGAGGAACTGCCATTCTGGGAACTGCGCTTCGAGGTGAACGACTATGGCAATGCGGAAAACGCGAGCGCGGTTAGCGCGGACGCGGCGCGGGCCGATGAACTGGTCGAGTCTGGCGCGTACGCATCGTCTGTCGAGGGCACAATGTACGGCGGGCGGCTGTTCCGCGAGCCGGTCGAAGGGCACGAATGTGGCGACCAGGCCGGGCGCTATCGCTTCGAGATGCCGAACGGGCGCTATCTGCTGGTGGTCGAAGCGGTGCTGGACGAGACGATGATCAGCGACGACAACCCAGAGATCACGCCTGAGCAGTTCATGGTCTATCTGATGGACCAGATTCTGACCGGGTCGATCGCCGGGCCGCTTGAGCGCGGCAACCTGGCGGACTGAGGCGAAGGACGCACGTTATGAAGTATCAGGCGACGGTCAACGGTCGCACGTTCGAGATCGAGATCAACGCGGACGGGCAAATCCTGGTCGATGACGAGCCGCGCTCGATCGACTTCCGCGAGCTACGCGAGGGCGAGCTGTACTCGCTGCTGGTGGATCACCTCAGTTACGAGGCGGTGGTCGAAGAGCGCGACGATCTGTATCACGTGCTGATGGCCGGAGATCTGTACGAAGTGAAAGTCACCGACGAACGCAGCCGCCGCTTGGCGAGCGCGTTTATGGCGCTGGGCGATGCCTCAGGCGAGGTGGCGATCCGCGCGCCGATGCCGGGCTTGATCGTGCGCATGCCGATCCAGGAAGGGCAGGCCGTCGCCAAAGGGGATACGGTCGTTATCCTCGAGTCGATGAAGATGGAGAACGAACTCAAGGCGCCGCGTGATGGGACGATCCACCGGGTCAGCGTCCGGGCCGGGGACAGCGTCGAGCAGAACAAGGTGCTGGTCACGATCACGTAGCGGAAAGGCAGCAGTGAGCGATGGGCCGTTCGCTATCTGGCTCATCATCGGAGAAGACGCCGAGCGCATGACAACGCTCAGCGGTCTGTACGAGGAGCGGGCGACTTCCTGACGGTTGCCCTCGCTCATCGCGAACCGCGAACCGCTCCGGTATAATACGCGCGCCTGGGGAGCATGCCCTGGGCGCGCTGTGTTTGGATGCGCGTTTGTTTGGCTCGCACGTGTGAACTCGGGCAGGTGGGCGGTGTTGCGCAAGCCTCAGCCTGCGCAGGCGTCTTGAGTGAGTGGGCAGCGACAGATGGTACAGCGGATCGCGCGCAATCGATGGCTGGGCTGGGCGCTGGACGGCGTGTGGTTGCTGGCTTTGGCGGTGTATATCTTCGCCGGGCTGAATGCTGCGCCGTTTCATGGCGACGAGGCGACCCTGCTGTTTATGAGCCACGATTACTACTTCCTGGTGCAAGAGCGAGATGTTGAGCGCGTGTTGTATACCGAGACGCCGCCTGATCCTTCCGAGCAGGAACTGCGCATCATCAACGGGACGGTTCCCAAGATGCTGATGGGGCTGGCGTGGGACCTCGCCGGGCTGACCGTGCACGATCTCAACGACCAGTGGGCGTGGGGCTTCCGCGACCCGTCGGGCAAGTGGGACGAGTGGACGTGGAATCACACATTCGGGCACGTGCCATCCGATGACCTGCTGCGGGCGGGGCGCGCGTCGTCGGCGGCGCTGCTGGCGCTGAGCGCGGCGGTGTTGTTCGCGATCGCGCGCTGGATCGTCCCGGCGCGCTGGGCGGCGTGGCTTGCCAGCGGGCTGTACGTGACGCAACCGGCGGTGCTGCTGAACGGGCGGCGCTCGATGATGGAAGGCGGGATGCTGCTCGGCGCGACGCTGGTGATCCTGGCGGCGATTGGGCTGCTGCGCGCGCAGGCGCGCCCGTCCGCGCGGACGGTGACGCGCTGGGCGTGGGCGATGGCGCTGGGCGTGGCGGGCGGGTTCGCGCTCGCCAACAAGCACACCAACGCGATCGTGGTGGCGATCGCATTCGCCGTTACGCTCGTCGAACCGCTGATCCGGCGCGGGGACACGGGCGCGCGCTTTGACCGGGCGCACGTGGCGCGACTGGTGATCGCGGGCGCGCTGGTGTTCGCGGTGTTCTTCGTGCTGAACCCGGCGTGGTGGTCGGACCCGCTGCCGATGCCAGAGCGCGTGATCGATCTGCGGCGCGACCTGATGGCGGGGCAGCTTAAGGGTTTTGGCGGCTACGCGTCGTGGGGCGACCGCATAACAGGGGTGTTTGACGAGGCATTCTTTGCGCCACTGCAGTATTTTGAGGTCGAAGTGTGGCAGGAGTGGATCGGCGATCAGATCGTGGCGTACGAGGCGAAGGGCCTGCTAGCGGGGCGGCCGCTTGGGCCTGTCGGCGGCGGGCTAGTTGCGGTCGGGTTCGCGATCGGCGCGGTGGCGCTGGCCCGTCGCTGGCGCGAAGGTCCGGCGCTGCTTGGCGTGCTGTGGCCGGTGCTGACGGCGCTGACGGTGTTTCTCGCCACGCCGCTCGACTGGCAGCGCTATTATTTGCCGCTGCACCCAGGGATCGCGCTGGTCGCGGCGGCGGGCGTGGCGTGGCTGGCCCAGCGGATCGCCGGATGGGAACGGACGGGAGAGCGTGCCGCGCATGTTGTTGATTAACGCGCGCGACCTGCTTCCCGCGCTGGCGGGGATGGTGTTCGCCTATCCCTGGGCGGCGCTGGCGTTGGGCCGAGGGCGCGCTCCCCTTCTGACCGCGCTGGTGACGCTGGCGCTGAGCCTGGGCGCGCTGACGCTCGGGATGATGGGCCTGGCGCTGATCGGCGGGCTGCGACCGGGGGTGCTGTGGCTCGGGATGCTGGTCATCTTCGGGGCAGGGCTGGCGCTGCTGCACCGGCGAGAGCTTCTCCCACGTTGGCGCGGGCGTGCGGCGCTGCGCGGGGCGGGCGCGCGGATGCGCGCGCATCCGCTGCAAGTGGTGGCGCTGGCGGTGATCGTCGCGATCCTCGCGCTGGTAACGTTTAACCTCCTCTACTGGCCGTTCAACGCCGACGATGCCGTGTCGATCTACGCCATGCAGAGCCGCGCGATCTTCGAGACGCGCGCGCTGCCGGACGACGACGGCCTGTACGAGGCGTATCCGATGTTGATGCCGCTGAGTTACGCCTACGTGCATCTCGTCTCCGGCACGATCAACGAGTACCTGGCGCTGGGGTTCGCGGCGGCGCTGTCGATCGGGACGTTTGGCGCGGCGGGGGCGCTCGGCGTGTCGCTCTATGACCGCCGGACCGGGCTGATCGCCGCGCTGCTGTTGGCGCTGACGCCGATCTTCGTGCGCTGGTCCGCCACCGGATATACGGACGTCCCGGCGGGGATGTTCGTGGCGCTGAGCGCGCTGTTCGCGTGGCGGCTGTTGCAGGATGGCTCGGGGCGTGACGCGCTGCTGGCCGGGGTCATGGCCGGGCTGGCGGCGTGGACCAAGAACAGCGCGCTGGCGGTGGCGCTTTCGCTGGCGGCGATCGTGGCGTATGGGATGCTGCCGCGTATGGAAGGTGCGCGCCTGACGCTGCGCCACGCGGCGCTGGCTGGGCTGGGCGGGCTGGTGACCGCCGGGCCGTGGTATATCCGCAACCTGCTACTGATCGGGCGGCCTGTCCCCGCGACGCTGTGGGCGGATCAGGCTGAGCCGACGCTCGAAAACCTGATCCCGTTTATGATGCACCTGGGAACCGAGCAGTTCTTCGTGCCGGGCGTGGTGCTGACGATGGGTATGGCGCTGATGTTGGTCGAGGCGTTGCGCCTGGTCGGCCCGCAGCGGGACAGCGCGCGCGTGCTGCTGGTGTTCGCGCTGCCGTTCGCGGCGGCGTGGTGGCGGCTGGCGTCGTACGAGGTGCGCTTCTTGATGACGATCCTGCCGCTGGTCGCCGTGATGGGCGCGCGGGCGGTTGTGCGTGTGGGCGAGTGGTTGCCGCGTGCAAACAGCGCATCTTCGCGGCGGGCGGTGACCGTGATCGGCGCGGCGCTGCTGATTGCGATGGCGCTGCCCGCGGCGCGCAAAGCGGTGCTGTTCAAAGGCGAGATCGCGCGCGATCCGCTAATGGACGACGCGACCCGGCACCGTGTCACGCTCGGCGCGGTGTATGATGTGGCGCGCTATCTGGACGCGCTGCCCGCCGATGGCATGATCCTCAGCGATACGTACTATCTGCCGTTTCACGTCCACAGCGCGCCGGTAGTGGTGGGCGGCCTGCCGCACCGCGACGCGCTGGCGCGCTATCGCTTTCTGGTGCTGTCGCCAGGTAGCCCGCTGCCGGGCGCGCTGGCGGCGGGCGATGCCTTGTTGCTGGCGAACATTGACGGGTTCCGCGTGTATCGCGTCACCTACGATCCAACCCCATGATTCCTGACTGGCTGCTTCCGATGATCGCGCTGGCCCCGCTGGCGGCGTGGATGTTCCTGGGCGTGGGCGTGCCGTGGGCGCTGGCACTGCTGCCGCGCGCGCGATGGCATGAGCGCGCGATTGTGCTCGCGGTCGGGATGGCGCTTGGGCCGCTTGGTTATTCGGCGGTGATGGCGCTGCTCGGCGGGGCGGGCGCGCTGCGTCTGGCGCCGACGCTGGCCGGATCAGCGCTGGTCGCGCTGGCAGGTGCGGCGATCGCGCTCTGGCGCTGGCGGCGTGGCGCGGCGGGGGTGCATGTTCCGGCGAAAGACGCAGCCCGGCGTTTCGGCGCGGGGGAATGGCTGCTGATCGCGGCGATCGCGGTCGTGGCCCTGGCGACAGTCGCGGTGATCGCCTACTGGCCTTTTTTGGCCTACGATCCGCAGTGGGTTTACGCTTTCAACGCCAAGCTGTTCGTGCTGGACGAGGCGATCCCGGACGACCTCGGCTATTACCCGCCGCACATCTCGCTCGCGTACACGACGATGCAGCAGGCGTGGGGCGAGATAAACGATCACGCTGCGCGCGCGGTGCTGCCCTGGTACAACGTGGCGCTGGTGCTGATGGCGTATGCGCTGGGGCGGCTGGTCTTCCGCTCGCGGCGGGTCGGGCTGCTGACCGCGGCAATCTGGGCGCTGTATCCCCACAGCGCGGCGTGGGCGGGCGC
>Ga0079223_10000780_pt1 | contig 17493 bp, 9 predicted proteins | sample Stecom2011_FD_75072 | JGI IMG/M metagenome (GOLD analysis project Ga0079223, IMG submission 75072) | Agricultural soil microbial communities from Utah to study Nitrogen management - Steer compost 2011 | ecosystem: Environmental > Terrestrial > Soil > Agricultural land | place: USA: Utah... | reverse complement strand
ATACTCCCTTCACGCAATAGATAAAAATACGAAACAGGAATGAAACATGTGTCCACTGATCTTCTCAATATCCAAGAACCCGAACTGCCGGTTCACTATAAGTTCTATGTTCGGCTGCGCATTCACAACCTATCCCGGCTGTTGGTACTACAAAAAACTATAATACCCAAATCCCGACTAACACGTCGGGGGTACAACTAATGACTAAAATAATCAAGTCCCGACTTTGTCTTCAAACGTCGGGGCTTGTACGACCGGTGACCATAAATACCCATTTTAATTTAATAATTAGATAGTGGTATGTCCTGCAAACATGAATATCTTAATCTGTATCCTGATCCAAACCACCCTATTTCGTTATGTTTATATTCTTTGTAACAGACTGTCTTTCAGACTTGAGATTCACAATGTAATTGCCTGATGACACCTTGTTTGTCGGCAAAGAGAAAGAATGATATCCTGCGGGCTTGACATCTCTTTTACTTGTAAAAACATTCTTGCCCTGCATGGTAAAAATTGACAGAGATACAGATGATGCAGCAGGTAAAAAGTAGTCTATCGATCCGGAAAATATTCTCAGTTCCGTATTGTTAGAGGTATGAAACATCTGTCTGGAAGCTTTGGTAGTGTCATTTCCAGCACCCTGAATCAAACTGTCTACAATTGACGAATAGCACCACTCACCGGCTTCACGGTCCAGCAGCGCAAAACCTTCTGCCCCTGTCCACCTATTGTCCCACCATACAGAAAGCATTCCTCTCTTCCTGACTTCTCTGGCATAGTACCCTGCATGCACAGCCCTGTCTTCGGTGTTAGACCTGTTAATAGATCCCCATTCTCCTATTACCACCGGAATACCTCTGGCACAGAATTTATCATATATTCTATCAAGTTCCAGATCGCACTCTTCTTTGTCGCTGTCTGATCCCCATTTATCAGTCGCTCCATCTTGCGTATTCATGGTAAAATTGTAAGGCCAGTAAGTATGCTGTGAAACGATTATTCTGCTGTCATTATTGGGAATAACCAGATCATCCTGTGCCGCATCAATTGGAGTTGCAGCATGAGTGGGGATCATTATATGCCTCTGGGCATTGTTTCCGCCGCTTGAACGTATCGTATTGACTACAGCAAGATTGTACTCATTTAATATCTGACGTGCTTCAGGCGTACCACCACTCCATTCCTGCGGCTCACCATACAAACGGGGCTCATTTAATGTTTCGAAAATCAGGTAATCGCTGTAATCCTTGAAACGTTCGGCAATTTGTGCCCATATTTTAGTCAGTTTATCGGTAACTTCATCCTTTGATGAAGCTTTGAGCACAACCCATTCATCATGATGAGAGTTAAGGATCGCATACATATCATTGTCAAGTACATAATTGACAACTTCCTCCACCCGATCCATCCATGGTTCATCAATCGTATAATCCGGAGCTTCACCGAAATGTCTTTCCCAGGTAACCGGAATTCTGACTGTTTTGAACCCCTTCTGTTTCACCATATCGATCATTGCCTTTGTCGTATATGGATTTCCCCAGCACGTCTCGGTAGTCAAATCTGTCAACCCATCTATCCATGCATCAAGCGTATTACCCAGATTCCACCCCACTTTCATATCATATACGATTTCCATCGAACTCATTTCCCGCATCGGCTCCGCGGCAGAGATTGTACCGTTCAATAAGCAGAAAGAACTTATTAATGATGTGTACAGAAACCGAATGCAGTTTTTCAAAAATGTCTTTCTCATAGATCATCTCTTTCCATTTAATGGCCTTTAATACAATGCTAAACGAAGATTTATCCTGCATACTGACTTAAACCTGAATCGGGCAATTCCTTTACACGATATGCTTAGCGGATATTAGCAAAAGAATCAGATTGAGAACGTTTATTATCCATTCGTGCTCGACAACGACAACGACAACGACAACGACAACGACAACGATTACGACAACGATTACGACAACGACAACGACAACGATAACGATAACGATAACGATAACGACAACGACAACGATATAAGATAGATATGAACTTTCACAGCCATAAAATCCTTTCTGATCGATGTCGCAGTGCAGCTAATGCTTCGATTATTCCCGAAATGCGGGAACGAGTTGTAAATTAATCGTCCGATTCAGGTTTAATATTTTTACGCATACATATAATATAATAACATTTTTCGATTTTTTCATTCAACATCAAACTCTTTGAAAGTTATGGCAGATTTTCCGACATGACTTCCCAGTTGTGGTCGGTACAGTAGCTGCAATCATCTCCGACAAGCACTCCTTTGCCAGTGGGGCCTTCATCACCTTTTAACCACCAGTTCAGCCAGGCCAGGTTTATTCTGGTAAAATCGCCGCCGTTTGTATCCCACAAATCACCGCCATGATCCATATGCCTGTTGCTGAAAAACATTACAGGATGTCCAAGCGCGGTAATCCCGTAATAATCTCTTTTCCCATTATTATATGCACCGGTACCATCCTGTTCTCCTTCAACGATCAACACAGGTGTATGAACTGAATTCCAAAGAGAGTGATTGTCATTGAAGGAACCGCTACTGGTTAATCCCCATGTTGTGATGCGTGGATCGTGAGCAGTGCCCATAGCCAGCATCCCACCGCAAGAGAAGCCGTTCGAAGCGATTTTTGTAGTGTCGATGCTTTGATAGTAAATACTGCACGGCTTACGGTTTTCCGCAATTATCCAGTCAATATACGCCAGCAGTGCTGCTCCCTGCGACATCTCCATAGGACGGCTTCCGGAGCCCGACGGTCTACCGTCTGCGATAACGACATACCCATGGGAAGCGATTTGAGCCATAGAGGCTGAGTTATCTGTTCCATTTAATGCGCATGCTCCCTCACCCCATACAAATACGGGATAATTCTTGTCCGGCCCAAGATCTTGGGGACGATAGATTGTGCCCTCATTAATCCCCTGGTCGTCATTTGTCTCCACAACCACTTGATGCGACCCGGTTCCGGATACGTTCAAATTCACCTTCTTTGATTCGGTGCAGTTCATGGCAATTGGCTCAAGCACAATATCAACAGTTGCTTCATAAGATGAAATCGAAACCGTTTCTGTCTGATATCCTAAAGCCGAGACATGTAACGAATCGACAATTGCCTGTTGTTTAGCCAGATGTTTATTGTTCTGTGGTATTGAAGCAACTTGATAGCCAATAGTATTCGATACTCCGTTAAGCGGAAGATAACGGAGCCGGAAATCATTTTGGCCAATTGTAACACGTACAATAATCAAGGTCGTTGTAAATAACTTATTATTTAAATCTATACAGTATTTACCGGCTGATACAGACTTTTCGATTCTTTCGCTCACCATGCACCCTCGCATGTCAAAGAACTCTAACTTGATTTTCTCCGGTTTTTGACAGCTAATTGTCAGGGCATTCTTTTTTAATGTTATATTTTTTGAACCATAAAACAGATTGCCATTTTTGACAGAAGTAACATCACGGTAAAGGGTATACTCACCCAGCATATCAGTCGTATCTGACATATTTTTTGAATCAAGTGTAACCACTGCACCTGGTATTGCGTCACCATGTTCATTGGTCACCGACCCGCTGATATCTATTGTTTGCGCCTGTAAAAAATAACCTGCTGACATTATCAAACACAACGCAGCCATTTTATTCATAATATACTCCTCCTGTGTGAAATTACTAATATTCGGATTTATAATTTAAGCCTTCGTAAATTGGTAAAAAAATATACGAAAGCATCCCCTCTGTTTGCGATTAAAAGAAAAATCCACATCTCAGCACATAATAAAAGTCTTTCGTCCGGGGGCAAACCTCTGTGTAAACTTTTTTACCTGCAGGTACGTATGATGCTCTGGAAGTATGATCACTGGCAATCTGACCACTTATACGTAAACTTTTTATTTTTTTAGAAGCGTATAACGACCACTTCCAGTCATCATCGGTTTTCCTGCTCCAGTCTGAATAGTAATCTATACCTGCATAAGTATTGAAATAGGGGACAGGAGAATTGGATTTCCACATGAATTGAAATGAATTCTGATACGGCATCGGGTAGTACTCAACTTCAGCGGCCAGTACATCGAGTAACTTGAATGCAGGCAGATTGAATCCTATCATGATCGGGATTCGTTCTTTCCTGTTGTTGTACCAGCCAGGATAGTTCTTTATTCCCAAAACGGCCACTTCTGCATACAGTTTAAGATCATTTTCACCCAGAATGCCGGAACCGATAAAGACTTTCGGATCTAGTGTAATCCGTGCAGTTGCTTTAGTTCCCCTGAAAGTGTAATCTGTTGTATCACCGGTAACAGAATCGACAAATGAAGCCGATAGTGTTGTGTAGGTTCCATTATTGGCAGGCTTGATTCTATTCTTGTCAAATGGTATCATGTGAAAAAAGGATATGCCTGCAGAAAAGTCAATAAAGCTTTCCGGGGTGGTATAACTTATTAATGCAGAAAGAGAAAGATCCATGGTGGGGTAGAGATCTGTTTCTGTATTAAAAAACAGATCTGCTTTATAGCATCCTGATGAAGTATGGTTACGATAACCTGTATGTATTCCTGCCAGAGTCATCTTGTCGGCAATTTCAAATCCGCTCACAAGCAGTGGGGGATATGCGTTGCTGCGGAAAAGATATTCCCCGAGATTAACTGCTTCGGGATTGTATTTGACTGGAAAATATCCGAACCGGATTTCTATACTGTCATTATCTGAAATATCCCAATAAGTTTGTATTGATGCTTCAAGCAGGGAGATAGAGAACGATTTCTGAAGAGGTTCTGCATTTTCCACACCCATGGAAATATTTGCTACAGGGAAAACAAAGGAACTCTTGACATGAACCCTGCATGTTGATCTGGAAAACACAGGTGCAGTTAACATCATACCAGCCTGGATGTCTCCAAGGGGTTTTTCATCGAAATTGACATTACTTATGATATTTGTGAACTCGGATCTTTTGACCTGGCCCATGGTGATCCAGCCCCATCCTGAAAAGCTGAACCCAGGGTTTTCTGCAAAAACAAGGCAGGCTGTAAAAAATATTAAAACGAATAATCTAATCATTTTTAAAAATCCTGTAAATTACAATTAAAGAGAAAGTATGTATTCAATCAGATCCTCAAATTCATCACTGCTTAATTGATTGACATCTTTAGAATGACCGGGCTGTGAAACCACTTCTTCGATAGTCTCGTGAGATCCGATATGATTGTATGGCCCGGTTCGCCAGCCCTCTATAATAGATGGTGTATCCCATTCTGTACGGGGGTCATAATTGTCAACTACGCCAGCATTTGCTTTTTTCAAGTGTGTAAAAAGGGGTGCCGGATGGCAATAGAAACAATCAACTTTCTGGGTATTATAATATATTTCTCTGCCTCTCTGAGCAGATTCACTCAATTTGCCTTTGACCAGGTTCGGACTGGGCACTGGTTTCAGACGTAAAAAGAATGTGTCAATTGCCAGACAAACATCTGCTGATGGTTCCATCTGCAGTTCCAGACGGACACCAGCACGTACAGATTCAAATGCATCGTTTCGTCTTCCGGTCCAGTTGGTTGGAGGTGTCTGAAAAGTAAGAAGCATACTCTTGGCGTTTTTTGGGGAGTTGAGATATGAATCGGATAATATCCAGTTAAGCCCGTCGGGACGCGTAAACGGATGACAGGAATGGCAGGATTGCCAGTGCCCTACACAAAGATTGGCATCATAGAAATGGCTCTCACCTTTACGTTGGGCAGTTATCGGTTTTTCGGGTGCAAGAGGGTATTCAGTTGAAAGGAGACTAACTGCATCCAGATCAATGATATCAATCGATGATGAAAAATAGCCGGTTACATATACATTCGAACCGATTGCAACAATCGAACGTGGACTTCGCACATGAGTAGTTACAGTTTTTTTAATTTCCCTGATAAACGTAAATTCATGTGATACATCTTCCTTGCCGACAAGTTTGTCAAACATTGCCGGCATGTCTATTACAGTTACCATATCATAACCTGCATGAGCCACACACAGCCATTTTGAATCATCAGTACATGCAATATTCCAGGGATTGGCTACTCCAAGTCTGTTGTCATCCAGTTCGACATCATTGTAGAGAGTCTGATTTTCCATATCAATAATAGCCATGTTGTTTGAATGTACCCATCCCTGGTCAAGAGTTACTGCAGGAAGTGAAACACGCCCAATCAGATGCGGAATGAAAGCCCATTTACCATCAGGAGACAAACATATATCAGTGGTTGAATGACTGCCTGTGGGCAGCCGCAGAGTTTTCGTTATTTTTCCGGACGAAGTATTGATAAAACATACTTTGCATGTCATTGCCGTGTCTGTCGCTATCCCATCAGGAAGCATGTTTGCAACAACAAGAAATCCGGCATCTTCCGAGAGTTCCATCGAATACGGCTCCTTTATTGCAGGAACACGCATTTCTTCTCTTCCGGAAGTAAGGTTAATAAACGAGATGGTGTTTTCCAGCCAGTTGCATACATAAAGCATACGTTCATCAGGGCTTAGTACAGGAGAACGCGCCATATGCCCTGCAGATATCCTGCTTTCCACCAGACCTGATACCGTGTTTACAACACATACCATGCCGTCTGGCCATAACTCTGATGAACATGCTACGTAGAGTTTCGAACCGTCTGCTGAGATCGCCAAACCTGTTGGTTCATTCGGCAACAGTATTGAATTGACTACCGAATTTGATTCAATGGAAAAGACAAGAACTTTTTTAGCGGTCTGTGCGCCTATATAGATGTGTTGTTTGTCAGGTGAGACAATCATCGATGAAGGTGAGAGATATTTGGGATTCTGCACAGTTTCCAGGTCACCGTTGAGGGCCAGTAGCTCAAAGAGAAAACCGGGAGGTACAATCTCTGCAAGTTCTGTTGCACGACAAACCTGGTGCAAAAACAGAACGGAAGATATCAGCAGAATAAGATATTTCATCGGATGCCTCTTGTATTGAGAATTAACATTTCAGAAGATCCGGAGGGTTTACTATCAATGTACATGCGAAAGAAGTACAGGCCGCCAGTTGGTTTTTTGTTGCGTTCCACTTGCGCGGAAACATGTTTAAAAGTCAAAAAGGCAGTTGTTGCAAACCTAATCAAGCCTGTCGCTAAAATTCTTTTTACCATATGAATTCCCGTTATCTCTATCTGTTCTGTCATCGAAAAATGAATTTCATTGACGATCGGTTTCTGGTTACCGGATCACCATTACGCATATTAACTGTAGTAAAGATATAAACGCCTTTTGTAATTGGAGTTGAATTCAAGTCAAATCGGATTGAATTTACCTCTTTGTTAAAATCCCATTTTTTAACAAGGCGTCCCGAGATGTTAAACAGGGAAGCTTCAACAATGGATTCATCGGAATTAATCAACGAGACATTTAAACCGTTTCTGATTATTCTGTATTTACTGTTTTCATTGCTTATGACATTTACATCCCCTGCAAGAGGATATTCGGTTTCAATACCCTGTGGATTAAGCGGGTCAACATCCATTCGCGGCCATACAAGTTCACCGTTTCTTTGAGCTTCAATATCATATTCAGCACCCAGTTCCATTGAATTGAGATCAAGCCACAGTGTTATCCGCCTGTATTCATCAGAAGTCAAATCAACATCATGGTGTGAAGGGTCGAGATAATTGATAAGATCGGAAAATGATGCCCCGAACATTCCCGGAATAGTTCGTGAACCACCCTTCTTCGGAGTAATGATATCACCGTTTATATATGGATCTCCGTCTCCGCAGAAATAAAAGGCATAATCTTTTAAACTTCGATAACTCATACTCGGTCCCCGACCTCTGTTTCTATGACAGGATGCACATTTGTTGTCAAATACAGGTTTTACCAGTCTGGCAAAATTTACCGGCTCCACTCCTCCTGCCTCCGGGGTCAGTTTTGATGGAGACCTCATGAAAGCAATTTTATTTGCTCCTCCCGGTGGCGCTTTCCATTTATTCTCATGACAACCAACACATGCCATTTGCTCACCTGGATGAACATAAGTTGCAGTACGCATAGACTGAACCGCGAGTCCTTCTTCATCAAGCAACTGGAAATAGATAATTTTACCAACCGGAGCTTCACAGTAAACACTGCCGTCAGATTCAACAGGAACAGTTCCCAAAGACATCCTGGCCAATGCTTCTGAAGGATATCCATTTCTGGGATCATTAATAAGACGGGTTTCTTTAGGGAAAACCTGAACGATTCTCATACTTTTGATTGGTCGGTCTTCGGGAAGGGGAAGGTCACAGATATTCACGTCATTTACTTTTATGGTAGCCCTGTAATGGTCGGGACGATTTTCTCTTTCTCCCTGCCAGGTAGCAGTAGCAAGAGCAGGCGGTTTTTGTCGAGCTTTGACAGGTATGGGATCTATCGGCCTCCAGGAATTGCTGGCGAATATAAGCTCTTCTCCGCCGAATCTGTCGCGTAAAATTATGGTATTTTCTTTGTTACATATATAGTAATCTACACTAAGCGGCCACGCTGTACCGTATGGTCCTGTTTGAAAATCGGGCCAGCCGTTCCAGGCTGTTGTTATCCGTTCTACCTGCGAAACTTTCCCGTCATCCTCAATTGTCGGATCGATAAAAATAAGCTCGCCAAAGGTATAGGAATGATGCCCGGAAGCAGTTGCGATATATTTTTGTGAATTTGGTATGGCCCGAATGTTGTATTCCGCTACAGGCCTGTCCCATCTTCCATCCCTCCAGTTAGATCCGGTAAATGTCTCCAGAGGCAGTGGATAGTTTCCATGGTATGACCGCGGATCGCGGCCATCTGGATAACATGACCAGAGGTGATGCGCTATACAATCATCACGGTCGATATAATCCCATCGGGTATAGAGTATTTTTCCATCATTATCAACACTTGGGTGCCATTCATTAGTTTCATGATAACTGAGACAAATAATATCACTTCCATCATCTTTCATTGAATGAAGAGTAAAGGTAGGTTTCCCTTTTGTATGACACCTTCCATACCCTCCGCGACGATCTGAAATAAAAACTATGCGGCCATTAGGAAGCCAGACAGGATCAAAATCATTATGATTGGAGTTTGTGAGAAAATTGAATTCCGAAGAAGAACCGAAAGTCAGTTGTCTGAGACCGGAACCATCTATGTTTACCCTGAATATGTGATAGCATCTATCTGTTGAAGGTGACCAGGCGAAAAGAATGGTTTTTCCATCAAATGAAAGATCAGGCGAAAGAAAAGCTCCACCGAATAGATCAGATCCTTTGAAAGGACCATTTTCAACCTGAGAATTCTGTAATACATCAACCAGAACAGGATTCGTTTTAAAATCCTTTAAAATATACAGGCCTCCACCCATATTAATATTCCATGGGTTATATTGATCGCACATATGTACTTCATTATTCGGGAATACATATCCGATAAACAGCAGATCGTCGAAATCCAGCAATGGATTATCAAGAGCGGCTTGTCTGTGTAAAGCACTGATTTTTACAAAAAGCTCTTCAGAACCCCTGGATACTGTTGATTTTGCCAAAGGCTGGTTGGTATATTCTGATTCCAGATTTTTTAACGTTTTTTCAAATTCTTTAACTTTAGAGGATTTTTTCAGACGTTCAAGATCTTGCAAAAGAAGCATTGTTCTTCGGAGTATGATGTCAACAGGAGTATTATCGGTCGGGAGGACATGTGCATTTATATCATAGGCATCGCTGTTTTCAACAGTCCTTTTTGCTAATGGTTTCTTATCCTTGATTTGCTGGTGAAGATCAAGATATTGCTGTTTCCAGTAATTATCAATGGTACTGGAACCTGTTGAACTTTCCATTAGAAATGAAGTGTTTTTATTCTCCGCTGAAACTGATAAAATTAACGGTTTTGAACAAATAAAAATAATAAATAAAATAATCCATTTTTGTTCTCCAGCCATAAACCCTCCCCATTCAGTTTTCATAAATTTATAGTCCGGTAAATCAAAATGATCCTGATGTTTTTGATTATAAACATTTGCAGGATTTAAACAAATGCATTTCTGATATGTTGTTTGATTCAATTATTCAGTATTGTAAAAACAGTTTTTTCTTTAGCCTGTCTTTTTAGCAGTATTTCTCCTGAATACCTCATTTTCAGGATATAATTACCTTTATTCCCACAGCATTAATATTAATATAAACAATATTTTAATTTATACGTGCAGGTTTTGCAGCAGTTAGTAATTAATGTTCCATGGTCAGGAACATGTAACAGCAGCTCTAATTTTTTTAAGAAATAATGCTGAATAAGACAGGCATTTACATCCATACACTTTGCCTTATTAAATATATTTATACTGATTTTATCTCCCGATTTTGATTTTACTTTGCAACCATGATTGTCGATGTAAACAAAGTTTGTTTTTGACTGTTAATCTTAATAAGATAATAACCATTTGATATATTCCTGAGTGTATGGATTTGTGAGTATATTTCACCTGCTTTGGTTTTAAGTGCAATAGTTTTTAACAGTTTTCCATTAAGGTTGTATAATTTCAAGGATGCCTGGTTCCCGGGAGAAAAGAATGTAACCTTCAAATCAGAATATTTGCATTTAATATTAGAACGTAAAACTTTTTCAGTTTTACCTTGAAAAGATGCGTGGGTCGGATCAATTAATTTTACAGATACATTATCTATAATAATAGTTTCTGATGATGCACCAGTATTGAAACAAATCCGCCCATTGATATCTGTTGGGTGCTCCATCGTGAATCTGAAAGAAAATGTCTGCTTTGTTGCAGAAAGATCAAATTGCTGCACCTGCGGCAGATAGCTTGTCCATGGATCATCAGCCATCTCGACATTAAACTCCAGTGTTCTTTCTGCTTCGCCATACGCATCAAATGTAATCTCATAAGTTGAATCGGTTTGAAGAAACAAGCCCGACTGGACAAGCTGAATATCGTGATTGTTTGTACCTATACTTTCGATATCGATTTGGTACTCCTGATCAATCACGTTTCCTGATGCACTCCCGTCCCAGATATTAAGAATCCATTCATCGGAACCGGAACTGAAATCACCATTGAGCACAAGATTACCGTTTACGGCGCTGCGCGCGAAAAGCGCACTCACCATTTTATCCTCATCCATCGTAATGGAAAGAGGGTTGCGGCTGTCGCTAATCCCCTCACCACTCCAACCGACAAAATCCCATCCGTTCTCCGGCTGAGCTGTGAGAGTAACAACTGTTTCTTCCTCATAGTTTGAGCCGGCCGGTTCGCGGTTTACGGTTCCCAGACCGATTGTTTCTACTGAGAGACGATAGCCTGAACCATATGATCCTACAAATGTTACGACACTGTTTGCCGGAAAAGTCCACGAAAAGCTTGTTCCAGCAGAAACAGATTCGCGGTTCGCCAGTTTTACATTATCTGATGTCTCCCATGGAATAATCTCAGGTACAGAAATGCCATTTAAACTAAAGCTTTGTTCCATTGCTGTCTCGTTTTCATTGATTACAACAATAGTCAATTGCCCCAGTGAATCGTTTCTATAGGCAGTAACATATACCCCATTTGAGGGATTATCGGTTGCGGCAATGCGGTAAGAACCCGGTCGTACAAAGCGGCTGTAATTTCCCATGACATATCCGCGTTGAATAACATGGCCGCGCATGACCAGTCCGTTTGAAGCGGTTCCATCCACACCATCTGCCGGAATAATCCACCATGTATGATATGCACTCACCGGACCATTGACAATCTGTCCATGCATCTGTTTTGCAATAGCAATTCCCGGTATCATGGATTCATCTCCTGCAAACTGGTCAAATCCATATTCGGTTTCCCAGAGTTCTTTGCCCTTTTCGATGACCAGCTCATAAGGATATCCACGGGAACCGGTTGGTTCATCACCATAAGAGTGGGAAGCAATTACATCACAATACTTCAGTGCTTCTGTACTGTTCAACAGGGCATCACCAAAGGGCTTCAGTGAACCCCAGTTAATCACCTCCGGTGCAATGATTCTGGTATCTAAGCCGGCTCTTTCCAGTGATGGGCCGAGGTATTCCCCGACAAAGGTCGCCAACTCCTCTGGCGTATATCTGCATGATTCATACTCAGCGGTCCAGTTGGGCTCATTTTGCGCCGAAATCCATCGTAAATCAACTCCCTGCGCCTTTAGATCCTCAACATATGACACTAGACGATCTGCCCAGTCCTGATAATGTTCAGGTAACAGACTGCCTCCGTTGTTGACACTGTTGTTGTCTTTCCATTCTGCTGGTGGAGACCAGGGAGCGGCCCAGATTGATGCCCCCAGAGCCTGGGCTTTTTTTGCTATATCAATCTCGCCACGGCCGGTTGTTCCATTGGGAGCGATTCTCATTCGTACCAAAGTCAATCCGCACCCATCGGTTGGAGAAAAAAGCTCATCTATCAGATCATCATCCAGACCGCCTGCCCATGCGGTAGAGCCGCCGAATCCGGACATGTGCTGTTGAGTCTCCTCAAATGCTACAATACATTCTGCAGAATATAAAAAATTCATCACACCGAGCATTAAAGCGGTTACGCCACTTCTGATGAATGTTTTTTTGATTGACCATATCTTCATGTTTTATCCTTTTGAATCAAAAATATGTGAGCACCCTTCTTTTTCTGCGCCCGTCATGATTGATCAGCAATACATAGATGCCCCGGGTTTTCAGGGGAATTTTTAAGGAATGGATACAGTTAAGCTTTTTCATAATCAACTGTCCATTTGGCTTAAACAGTGAAACGGAATATTTCGTATTCCTGCCTTGTGGCTGAATAGAAATATTTCCCCTTTTTAAACCAATGTCGAATCGTGTAACATGATTGTTTTTAATCACATGGCTTATATCGGTTCCATCGTTGAAAAATTCAAACCAGTTTACATTAAACAGGTATCCCTCACCGCCTGTAAATTTCATGTGAACGGCATGCTTTCCTTCTGTTTTACTTATATTGCAGGTAAAATCTGACCATGTCTGCCATCCCCCGGTTTCGGTGATTGTGCATTTTCCTATAAGAGGCCCGTCTTCACCATCTATTCTTATTTCAATATCACCACCATTACCTCCACATGCAGCCCGTACCTGAAAAAGTGTTGACACGCTGCCAAAATCGACTTCATCGTATACCACATAATCTCCATTTTCGATAAAACCAATATCTTCACCGCCCTCCGAACAGTTTTCTGTTTCTATCCCGAACTGACTGCTGTAATTTTCAGCCTCTATCTGTGATAGTGAGCCGCTTACCCGAAGCAATGCTGATGATTCTTTTGACTTTTGTCCATTTTTATTTACGACATACAGTCTGTATAAACCGTTGCGCTGCGGAACGTTAATTGTGGTTTCGTTCCCGGCAGCCGTTGTCATTGATGGTCCTTCACGAAAACTCGTAGTTCCTTCAGGGGCAAACCAGATAGTATTAGAAGAATCGCCGCTGCTGCGTATGGGTATACTGGTTCCCGCCTGAGCAGCGCAGCTTGCCGGAAAGATATAATCCTGCAAGGGAATTAATTCTTCCGGTATAATGTGACTATATGTGTCCTGAATACCTGAATTTACACAGGTAGTGTATTGTTTTACAGGCCATACATTATCCGGAACAGCAACAGGAGGATCGATAGTACTGTTTGGCGGGTCAATTCCCATTTTGTTTACTGTAGCAAAGGTGCGCAGAATTGTCAAATGGTGTTTCTGCCCGAAGTCTTCACAGTTTATCGTGTATTTGACTCCCGGATCAATGTCGAGAACATTATCGTTTTCAATGATATGTGTCGTACCTTCATCGTTATGCAGCCCATAGGTCGGGCCGTGAGTAGCAGCGGGAATTCCTCTGACATAATTCTCATTGATAACAGTACCCGGCATCTGTCCTATTGTATAAATTGCACCACTGTCATGAAGTCGCTGCAGTGCATCGATAATCCGGTTATAACTGATTGTATTATTTTTGCAGGTAGTAGAATTCTGAAAGTTGCACCATCCCCATTCCAGATGAATGCCATTATACGCAGTTTTTTGTACCAGATTGTACGTTATTTCAATTTCTTCCACAAAAAAAGCCGTAATAGCTGCGCATCCTCCAAATCCAGGAGCTGTGCTGATATCATAAAAAACGTTATTACTGATTCTGTTATTTTTACATATTCCTTCCATATCGGGAGCATATTTTGCATGAGTCCCGCCATCTCCGATATATACATGTTGTGGATGACCAACAGTTATGCCGCTGGATGTAATGTCCGTTATAAAATTGCCGATGATATTACAGTTAATAACATCGTTAGCCATGTTTATCCCGTCATTTCCGCTGTGCTTGATAGTATTTTCTATAAAATCAACTGAATCGCAGAAGCTGCAGTTTATCATTCCCGGCAGTAAATCAAGCAGCTCGTATTGAGTGTTGTGCCAGTTATCGTTGTAAAAAGCAATGAAAGCATCTGCTCCCTGACAGGTTGTTTTACCGTATGAACCATCAATATGAACCAGATTGTATTCAGTGTTTGCGAATGTAATACCCTCGAAAGTAATGTTCCTGACACGATTTTCGGGCGAATTACCCTGGATTTCAATAAGTTTTTCAATCACCGGAGCCTGCACATCTGCAGCAGCCATATTCTCACCGGACCGTGCGTAATAATAAAGGGTTTGTTCTGACTTGTCGAAGTAAAATTGACCGGGAGAGTCGAGAAATTCGAAAGCGTTGTATATTGTATGAGTTCCGGTAACTGTAAATGCAGCACCCCACCCTGGTGTCTGTGCTATTGCTCCGTACGGTTGCTGCAACAGCAGCACCCTGTTATTATTTACAGTCACGACATCCCGCACACAGACAATATTTTCGTTCCATGTTGTACCATTAACTATTTCAATATCGTCGGGATTTCTGGAAATAAGCGGCACATCAGATGCATTGTACCTGACTCCATCGCTTTTAGTACCACTTGTCCATGCCCATTCAGCCTGCCCCTCACTCACAGAATAATTACCCTCGCCTCCCCGGGCAGTAACAGCTTTTTTGGTCATTGTGGCTCGTTTGTCATTTACATACAGATTTCGTAATTTCGTTGAGCGATTCAAAGAGGCTTTATAAACGTTCCCGTCATGTTGAGTCCATCCAGTTACTTTTACCGCACCGCTGAGAATGGGTGTTTCTTCAGGATACGCTTTGTAGATGATTCGGTATCCGTTGGTACCAGAATCCTCCGGCTTAAATGTTATGGTGCTGTGTACGGGATATGTGCCATCTCTCAAGTAAATGACAATATCTCCGGACATACTGCTGTTTTCCATTCGTACAGCATCGCGTGCTGCAGATACAGTTTTAAATGGTGAACTTTCTGTTCCCGGATTGCTGTCATTACCATCTGGCGAAACATAAAAAGTAGTCTGAACACCTGCTGTTGCATTGAATACCAGGCATGTACTTATGCAGGTAATCAGTGTAATAATTCTCGTGCGTAACACATACACGCATGTATAAACGTTCATTCTGTCATTCTCCTGAATTATCATAACAAGTTTTTATCCTCAGGCTTCATGATTTGTTACTGCTGATGTATAAACCGGTAACTTCCATGCAGTTTTTTTCCAGTCATAAGCCTTATAAAGTAGATACCATCGGACAATTGATTAAAATCAAGTATGCAGTACCTTTGCCCCGCTTTTATAATCTCTTTTCTGATTATCCTTCCTCTGGAATCAAATAGTTTCAAAGATAATGAAACCGTATGTGCGCATTCTAACTCGATTTTTACAAACGATTCTATATGCACAATGGAAGAAATGAGACTGTGACGTGTACTCATCAAAGGCCCGGTTATGCCTGTTTCTTCAACTTGCTCAATTGTAATATTGTCCAGGAACAGGTCATGCGTAGATTCTCCACAATTAAACGAGAGTCTGCCACTGGAATCGGTAGGATGTTCCATTTCGAAGGTAAAGGAATACGGACTTTTATTCGTGCTCAGATCAAATGTTTCCGGTGATTGCAGATAGCTTGTCCATGGATCATTTTCCATTTCCACATTTACTTCAAGAGGCCGGCTTTCGGCTGCCCGTGCATCGAAAGATACTTTGTAGAAATTACCCTGCCGGAGGATAAGTCCTGCCTGCACAAGCTGTATATCATGACTGTTAGTTGGCAGATTCGATATGGTTACTTTGTATTCACCATCGGTAATTTCTCCTGACGCCTCTCCATCCCAGACATTAAGAGTCCATCCGTTTGAACCTTCATCAAACCCTCCATTGAACACCGTATCCCGGTGTAAAGGCGGATTGGCACCATCAAAAGCAGCACCATCAAAGGGAACAACAATAACTTTGCTGTTATGATCATCATTTCCCTGGTCGTCTTCTTTTTCGGAATCAATCACAGAAAATGTCCAGTGTGTGATATGTCCATTTTCGATGAAAACTCCGGGACGTTCTATTTTTGTCCAATGATTTACGGTTCCATCGGTGTAGCGAAGAAAATCGGATCGGGGATCAAAAGCCAGTCCTTCATTTGTCCAATCATGTATTCCATCTCCGGATCTCAAATGGTATGCCTTTTTATCACTCCACGAATTGACAACTACATGATAGTACCCTCCGCTGTACCACAAAACCGGATCTTCGAGGTTCGGCGCAAGGCCGCTGTAAATAGAATTACACTGAACCTTGTAGGGCCCTGTAAGATTATCACTGGTCATTATCTGTCCATGGCGTTCAATAACCATGAATTTGCCGTCATCCGGACGTATTATTATGCTTAAGTTTGCAATTTCCCGGGGTTTGTTGAAACCATTAGCATCAATAGTAATCGAACCGGCAAAACTCCACGGTCCATCAAGCGACGAAGCTGTGAAAAAATCTCCAGGGCGGGTATCACTGACAACTGAGGCATAGGTTCCGTCTTTAAGCTGTAATATTGTCAGATTGTGCCCTCTTCCATCCGAGTTTGTCGGCCATGTAAGTCCCTTGTCAACATATGGTCCCGTAACCGATTCACTTACAGCATGGACACCTACGGAACTGAGCCACGCCCAGTGTCCTCCGGACTGATTCCATCGGCTGGCAAACATATGATATTTACCACCCGGACCCTTTATTATGGGGCCGTCCCAATAACTGTATGAACTGTTCGTTTCATCCTCAAGACCGTTACGGATATCCCTCTTACCCACAGAAGCGCAGCCCCATTTGTCTGAGCGCAGAGGCTCAACAATTGGCATTGGCAAAAAATAATCGATTAATGTCTTTGATGAACCTGTGCTTACTAACAAGACAAAGATTATCCCTGCCATCTGTATCGTGAATAAACATCTGTTAGTTTTTTCTCTCACTCGAACCTCACTGAATGACTAAAGCCGACAAAAAAAAACATGTACATATCAGTTCTTAACGTCCTTCGTTGTCGTTGTCGTAATCGTAATCGTAATCGTAATCGT
>Ga0079223_10000775_pt1 | contig 17535 bp, 11 predicted proteins | sample Stecom2011_FD_75072 | JGI IMG/M metagenome (GOLD analysis project Ga0079223, IMG submission 75072) | Agricultural soil microbial communities from Utah to study Nitrogen management - Steer compost 2011 | ecosystem: Environmental > Terrestrial > Soil > Agricultural land | place: USA: Utah... | reverse complement strand
GGTAAGGATTGTAGGGGCTGTTGACGTTTCATTGTGAACCGCGTTGCTGCGTCAACAGACCCTAGTCCTCCACGTTTAGAAACTCTCTCTCCAGCGTATCCATTAACACCTTAACCTTGGTGACGCTTTCTTCATATTCCATGTCAGCTTGGGAATCAGCAACAATTCCGCCGCCGCCCCAGCAATATAAATTTCCCCCGTCACATACCAAGCTGCGGATAGCGATATTGGTATCCATTTTCCCGTCCGCACTGATGTAACCAAGGCTTCCGCAATAAACGGAGCGTCGTGTCGGCTCCAGCTCTTCAATGATCTCCATGGCGCGGATTTTTGGGGCGCCGGTAATGCTACCACCAGGAAAGCAGTCCTCAAGCACCTGCGATGCAGACACCCGGGGTTTTAACCGGGCAGTGATGGTGCTGACCAGGTGATGGACGTTAGCAAAACTCTGCAGGCTGAACAGCTCGGGAACCGCGACATCAACGCAGCTTTTGCTGAGATCGTTACGAAGCAGGTCGACAATCATAAGGTTTTCCGCCCGATCCTTCAGGCTTGCCTGTAGCCTGCGAGCGTTTTCATTGTCGGCTTCAGGGGTGGCGCCCCGGGCGATGGTGCCTTTTATGGGCTGGGTTTCTGCGACGCCATCAGCTACACGAATGAATCGTTCGGGTGACAAGCTGAGGATGGCTTGTTGATCGAATTCCATAAAAGCCGAGAACGGCGAGGGCATTACTTCACGTAAAGCGAGATACGCCATAAAGGGATCACCGGCATAATCACTACTAAATCGCTGGGCAAAATTAACCTGATAGCAGTCTCCCGCATCTATATATGCCTGAATTTTAGCAACCGCATTGGCATGTTTTATTGCATTAAGGTTCGCTCTGAACTTATTGATTTTAAAGGTATTTAATTCTCTCTTAATGTTTTGCTTTAAGTCGTGGAACCGCACTATTGATTGGATTTCTGCGAGATCCGTAGCAGTTGGCAAGCTTACTAGCCAGGCTTTGCACTGTTCATGATCTTGAACAATTGCCCAAGGGTAGATGCCGACCCGCAGGTCAGGCAGCTCAATATCCTGAGCTGCAAGATTGGGGAGCCGCTCCAGATGGCGACCAAGGTCGTAGCCAAAATACCCCGCCGCGCCGCCACAAAAAGGCAAGTCGCTTGCGCCACAGGGTTCAGGTAAACACGCACGCAGGATAGAAAAGGGATTATCGAGCGACTCGCGCACGGAGCCGTTTCTATCGGCTACACGAGTCACGCCTTTGGTGGTGGTGATAACCGTTTCGGGGTCGGCGCACATAATGTCATAACGGCCATAACTGCTTTTCGGGCGGCCGCTATCAAGCCAGATAGGGCTAGGCAGATGACGAATGGCATCAAACCAATGGGCGCTGTCGGGATGATAAGGAATAGCGGTAAGTCGGGCTGAAGAGGGCATTTAGCTGGAGTCGTAACAAAAAATGTGAGGGCATTCTAACGCATAAGGATTGGCTAAATCGCCGAGTGAAACAATTTCAGGATGAATAGCGTGCCGTATCCGCTGCGCAGAGTCCATTAAGGTCAAAATGACTTGACGATCAGACGCGTCGAATGGATTAATCTCGAGTCCTGCTTATCCTCGCCGTCATGTTGTACACGGGATCTTTTTCTATGCATGTGCTTGTCCCATCTTTTGCGCCGGTTTTGTTTATGGCGATTGTCCTCTTTGGGCTGACGGCTTGCTCTCCAGCGCCCGAAGCGGGTGTGGAGCCTAATGGTCTGAATGAAAACATTTTTTACCGGCAGATAAATTCTGACTCGAAACCAAAACAAACCGTGCTGATAGGCGCGTCAAGCGAAAAGAAATTTCTGGCGGAGGGGTGGCGTCCGGGTACATTGAAACTTCGTCTGGTCGTTGATCAAGGCGGCAAGCAGGAGGAGCAGAGTGGTGCAGGGGGTGGAACGCTCACGCATATGGAATGGATGTTTGGGGTCAATATTGATCAGACCTGGCCTGTACTTGTTGCGCCCGATTTGTCGCAAGTGCCTCTTTCATCTGAGCTATCGCCTATCCATTTTGTCGAGCGGTCTTCCCCGCCGACGCAAACGGGAGAGGTGAGCTATCAGAAGCGAATGTTACTGAGCACGCCTTATTCAGGGGACTATGCCAATTTACACGAGTTAACCACGGCTCATGGCGAAATCAGCAAGCTCAGCATTTCAGGGTTGAGGCCGTCAATTTATGGCGAAGGTTATGAGCTGGTTTTGGATATTAGCTATCGCTTACATTTTGAGCGTCGCAAAACCGCGGTAGCGATAGCTGGGGAAAACGCCCATTCCGATGAAAATGTCACTACCAACGAACATTTGCGTATGCATTTTTATCCCGCGCCAGACATCAATCGATTAGAGGCTTACCTTTCGCGCTCAGACTCTAATTTGTCTCTCGAGGCGCGCGAGTCTGAACGCAAACTGACGCTTGCGATAATGAATGGGCTTGAGTCAATCACGGCCGGCCAAACCTTAAGCGGGGATTTGCGTCCCCGCTTGAAATGGCGCGCGACAAAGAATGAACTCATACCTTCCTATGCATTGTCGGATAATTCCCAGCCTCCGCTCTTTGGCGATCTTGCCGGGCTTTCTACGCGGGTAATGCCAAACCTGGTGACCCTGGAGATCGTTATTCAGGCCATGGAGTAATCAGCTGGCGAGTATTCCTCCGTTAATATCAGCCGAATTTCATCGCTAATCGAGCACCACGAAACTCCTATCTTTGTTAATCTTTCATTGCATTTGTCCTTTTCTGAGGGAGAAACAGCAAAAGCTTACATATAGTCATTGCGCTGGCGATTCGGCCACTTTAGGATGCCGCCCTTTTGTGAATGTCTTAGGGGCGGAGGAATGGTGGTAAAGGGTTGGATTCATGAGTGCCGAATGTTGTTGGGCATTGAGCGTAACGCAACCAGTCACGGTGAAAAGCTGATCTCTGCGGTAGGCGCGCTAGTCGGAATCCTGGCAGTGTATTGGATAACAAAGGCAATATTTCCCGACGGCTTTATGAGTAGTCCCGGAAACTTTGTCATGCTCACCTCCATGGGGGCGAGCGCGGTTTTATTGTTTGCGGTTCCCCATGGTGCGCTTTCTCAGCCCTGGGCCTTGTTTGGTGGGCACCTGATCTCTGCGTTTGTCGGCGTGACCTGTCAAAAACTCTTTCCCAACGAACTCTGGACGGGAGCCCTGGCAGTTGGGTTAGCGGTGGGGGCAATGCATTATTTACGCTGCATTCACCCGCCCGGCGGCGCTACTGCACTCGCCGCTGTTATGGGAGGCCCACTGATTTTTGAGCTGGGCTATCATTATTTGGTTATGCCGGTATTGATCAACATTGTTGCTCTGTTATTGATGGCTTTGCTATTTAATGGCCTCTTCGGGTGGCGCCGCTACCCTGCACATTTTACGCGTCGGCACAAAATATCCTCTGAAACCATACCTGCCGAGCGTCAGTTTGAGTTAACTCACGAAGATTTTGCCGCGGCTATGCAAGAGCTGGACTCTTATGTCGATGTTACAACCGAAGGTTTAGCGGAGCTTCTGGAGCTGGCGAAACAGCACGCAGAGAAAAATATTATTCACCCCAAAGAGATTATTCCTGGTCAGTTTTATAGCAACGGCAAACTGGGACATTTATGGGCGGTTCGTCAAGTGATTGATGCATCGGACAGCAAGGATCTGACAAAAACAAAAATCATTTATAAAGTATTAGCGGGCGAGGGTGCCTATGAAACCGGAATATGCAGTTACGACGAATTCAGGTGCTGGGCGCGTTTTGGCGTGAATCAAGTAAATGGGCAGTGGGTGAAGGTGATTGAAAATTGATTGAGCGTTGATTGATATCCAGCTTTTCAAGCTTACAAATTGCTACATATTGCTTCTATGGGGGCTCAAAAAACCACGCTACTATCCTGCGAGCAAGCTTTTAAAAGCGATCTTCGGCATTGCCTTTATTGGGCACGCTGGGGTTTGCCAAGGGTTGCGAAAGTTTTGGAACACATAACAACAGGAGCGCGTAGCTGAATGACCCTAAAATGTAATCCTTTTACTATCGAAAAAAACTCTGCTGATGGATCGTCGAAGAAAAGCCTGCTGGCCGCCGGCCTGTTGAGCGCTCTTTTGGCAGTGGCTCCCATAGCTCAAGCCACGACGGTTCAATTTCAAACTGTACTGGGCGATTTTGAAGTTAATTTGTTTGATAAAACTACACCCGAAACGGTGAAGAACTTTCTTGCCTATGTAAATGCAGAAGCTTACACAGATTCAATTATTCACCGTTCGGTGCCTGGTTTTATTGTTCAAGGTGGTGGCTTCACTTACTCAGGAAAACTCCCCTTGAATGCGGTAACGCAATTAAAAGCGGTGGTTAATGAACCCGTGTTTTCCAATCGTCGCGGCACTATTGCAATGGCAAAAATCGGCGGCAATCCCAACAGCGCTACAAGCCAATGGTTTTTTAACCTGAAAGATAACAGCACTCAGCTCGACAACCAAAATGGCGGTTTCACAGTCTTTGGAGAAGTCACCGGCAACGGTATGGCGATTATCGATGCTATGGCTGCACTGAACAGGTTCAATAAAGGCGGCGCTACCAATGAAATCCCTTTGCGCGATTATACCGCTGGGGATCATGTAGGTGGTGTCGAGGTCACTGAAGAGCATCTGGTGATGATTCAGAATGTCGTGGTATTGGATGCTAGCCCTGATACGGCTGATGGCTTGAATCCAATAAAAAATACGCTGGTAGGAAAAGACAAGGACTCCGGTAGCTCTGGAGGTTCAAGCGGTGGCGGCAGTATAAATCTGTTAACGATACTCGGCTTGGGAATGCTCGCTGTTATGCGCGGGTTGCAGATACGCCGGAGAAGTCAGTCAGCTTGAACCTTTGCGAATTAGGGCCCTCTGAAACGTTTTACAGCCAACAGACAATTAACCGATCTGTCGAAATACTACTTGTTCGGTAGTATTTTCGGCAGACCCTGAAGGTGAAAATCGGGTAAGCTTGTGTTTCAGAATCCCTGATCAAAAAAGGAGATAGGCAATGATCACATACTTGTATTGGGCTGCGGCAATAATTTTAGCCATGGGAGCCTTAGGCTTGCTAGGCCGAATGAACAAATGGAGGGCTGGGGTTATTGTTGCTGTTATTATTTTTATAGTTGCCTGGATTGCCTATCACTTTCACTTTGAACAAGTTTTTGTAAAACGCTTTGGCGGGGTAATGACTATCTCTGTTCCCGAAGGCCAGCAACATTTGGCGGCCACTTGGAAAGATGACAACCTCTGGATAGAAAACTATGATCCAGCGACAAATACCTGTCACTTCAATGAATATTCAAAAGGTAATTTATTGCAGGGTAAGGTAACCATTAAGAATTGCAGCCCTCATCGTATTCAGGGCGGCAACCTTCCGAATAACCCGTAAAAATTTACTGTTTAATTCTATGCTCGCGCATAGAGTATCCAAACATAGAAATAGCTACATTCGGGGCGAGCGATACCAGGTATCGGCTCGCCTTTTTTATATTTAAGACATTCACTATAAAAAGTTGGGGCTAAACGGCCATAGAATCGTATACGACAACTTTGCTCCACAAGTGCGAATTCTCATCAACAAACTTCTGATGGAGCGGATGTACCTGATAAGCGTTTTGTCCCTCTACGTCATCAAAACATAACATTTCGGATACCTGGTAGGAGTTATCTACCACATCGCGTTTTTCGGTAGAAGCGGGTACACCAACATGAATAGCGCGTATGGTTTCGATGGCTGACAGGGCTTTGATACCTGCGATAAGCTGTGCACGATCTGCTTCCGAATCAGGATTTTTTAACCAAAAAAATACCTTATGGATCAGTGGCGGAAAACGGTCTTTATTGTTAACTGCAGAACCTTTATTTTCCGCACTTTTGGCTTCAGGACTTTTAGCTTCGAGCGCCGGTATCGCTGCGATTGAACCAAGTGCGGCGCTTGCCACCAAAAATTGTCTGCGTGTTGGTGTTTTCATTAATCCTATCCTCCTGGTAATTAAATCGTATCCATGAGCAACATACCACATTGGAAATTATCCCTTTATTCTCCCTGCGCTGAATAACAGTTCTTTACATTTTTGAGCAGAATTTCCATCAGGACTATATATAGCGCTCATATCGGGGCTTACGCCGGAGCTAATAGGGTTGCGTCATATCGGAATAAATTATGGTGACGTACAGGTTTAAAATATGCGGCGATTGCTGCATAAGTTCATCAAGATCGCGCTCGCCATAGGTGCTTTTTATCGTGCGATCCTGAGCAAAACGCTTGGCGGCTTGCTCAAGTACCTCGCTGAATATGACCGGATTATTAAAACGTACTTGAGGATTATTAATACAAAATTGGGTGTAGGCATAAAGCGCTTCAACCACCGCACTTTTATAATAAGCAGGATGTAATTGATGCGTCATATGATCAATGAGGTGCGCAAAACTCGATTCGCCCGGCGTCATAGAACTGCGGATTATTTTACAGTCGAGCACAAAATCACGAGAATTCTCGTCGCCAAAGATCAAATAACTGGTGAACATTAAGCTGTGCCATATATCTGTTAAAAACTGATCGTCAAAATGGGTAATAAGTCCACGCGCTATACGCCATTCAAGCCAGTCGGTGTCAACAGCGCTGGCCATAGTTTCACTTACCATTTCGGTTTCATGATAAATTTTATAGGGCGCGATATGATTTATGCCCTTGGCAAAAACCCGTTTGCGCGAAATCAAAATAGCGCGTAACTTTTTCAACAACCGAGATGGTGATTGCAAGCCCAGCCATTCATGCATGGATACGTCATCCGCATCACCTTTATCCATCGCATAGAGCATAATAAAGTTACGAATTTGAATGGAGCGCAAGCCATCGAACAAGCTTGGTTCTGTGCGAATGAGGTAGCCGATAGAAGAAAGCAGCTCCAGTACCAGGGTACGCTCAAGTGGGTCTTGAAAGTTTTCACGAATCCCTGCAAAAAAACGCGCATTAGCAAACGACTGGTCAATGACCAGTTCGGTAAAGTTATTGTTACCGACAATCACGGAAAGGTTGCGCGCCGCCAGAATGGTAATGCTATCGCTTAATTCAAGATGGGAATAATCAAGCTTTGCAAAACAGAATCTGGCGAGTAACCAGAAATTATTTTGCTCTGAACGACGATACATGTCCTTGATAAAGTCCCTAACGCTAATGAAGCTTCCGTCTTTGGCGAGATTGTCAGTCGGTGCTAGGTTCTCAATCAGCGTTGATACTTTTCGGTAAGTAATAATTTCGCTTTGAGTAGTAAATTCGATAAGGATTTTTTTTATGTTTTCCCGCAGCGCTTCAATATCTATTCTGCTTCCGGCCTCTTCATCTGCGCTGGTCAGCTCGCTGGTTATTGGGGGCAAATGGAACTGCGGTATACTCAAGCGATTGACGCACGAGGCACGATAGGCGAGGTTGGCCGATGCATAACCGACGTATTCGTAAGTGGTGCGAAGCTGTAAATCCCTCAGGGTAGCAAACAGTTCTTCTGCATTGGGAATGTGAGCGAGATTTTGGTCAACCAGCAAGGTAAACACGGCAACCTCGGAACTGATCCAATGTTTATAAATAAAGCTGATCTCCTGGGTGATGACTTCACTCATTAATTTTGCGTCATACATCCGATAATCCTCTTTTTCATTCTGAATAGAGGAGAGAGATAAAAAAACTTTATTATTAATTTCATAAGTTTCTGATGTCGCCAAGCTTTGAAGCCGTCGGCGAGGCCGCCCGGTTAGACCCAGAGATTCATTTTCACCGATGCGCGCATATGCCTCAGTTAGTGCTGCCGCGGAGGCGGCCACCATCGGTTTAATATCTTGTAAGCTCTCTGCAATGACGCCTTGTTTAGCCAGGTGTTGTTTGACCGTTTCGTTCTCTGCTAAAACAACCAGTGCGATTTGGGAATTTATAAATTTGGTCGCTCGGCGTCTGATTTTTAAAGGATCAAGATCTTCACTGCGAAGCAAACCTTCGTCCATCATTAAACCGGTTAAATATAAACTCTGCGCCCAGACCAAAGGAATGTTGTCATTAGGTAATCGTTTTTGTGTGCGGGGATTTTTTTTCTCTGCGGCTATATTTTCTAATGGAACGTAATAAAGCTCAGGCAGCAACCCAATACCTTCCTTGTAGACCATTAGCGACTCAAGTTTTTTTCGATAATATTTGGCGGTGGTGTTGTTGCCGTCAAATAAAGCGCTGATATAGAGATAGGTATAAAACAGTGGCCATTCTGACTCGATGTGTTCGAAGTTAGCGAGCTCGGAATGTTCGTAATAAATTCGCGAACTCTGCTCCAGCATGGTCTGGTGTCCATCCCATAAAAAGCGTTTACAGCCCCAGTTTCCTCCCAGCTTGGCTAATATCGAGTCACGTGTCTGAGTTGCTAAAGTTTCTTTGCCGACTGCAAAGGCGGGGAAGCCAATAATGCTTAGAAGCGCACTGTCTACTTCTTTCGACAGGGACTCGCGTGGCAAAAGTGAGGCTAAGGTATTTCGCGCAAGAGAAACCGCGTCCGGAACCACATGAATGGTTGCGCGTTTACTGGCATTGGGTCCAAATAAATTAAAACCATCTAATGCTTGTAGTGCCGCTTTGGCCATGCCCACGGAGCTGGCGTTAATTTCAGTGCGCCCGTTGTTGATTTTATTGCCGCGCTCCCAGATACCATAATCAGGTATACGGTAAGCACTGGAAATGTAGTAGACCAGGTTTTGTACAAAATCGACCTCGTCAATGGTGCAGATAATTCGGAGGCCGGAACACGTCATTTGCGCCAGCATGAGCAAGAAAAGAGAAGTGGCATCTATCTGCAAATGACCCCATGCATCATCAGCGACAACCGGTAAACCGGTCGATGTATCGTACTTTGCATGCAGGGCGTCGATATTATCAAAGCTATGTTTGAACGATTCCACTTTATTGGATTGGCGCATCATTGATTGCAGCAAACCACGCATGAGCTTGATGGTGGCCTGCTCCAATTCATCGCTCTTGTCGTGCTTGCCCTGGCGACGAAGTGCAAGGCCAAGCCCCCACACACATGTGATGGAATATACATTGTCGCGTACCCACGCATCTGTGTAGTTGCCGTGGCTGGTAATACTGGTGCTGGCGGGTAATAAGCCTGTGACAGGGTGCTGGCGGTTTAATACGACAGTTTTTATTTCAGCATATAGGCGTTCTAGCAGTTGGCTGGGTTTCATAACGGCTCACTATAGGATTATTAAGTGACGCTGATGCGGCTTAAATGTGCTGAAGAATCGGGCAACAAAAGGAGCACATAGTTCGAGGGTTTTTGTTACCGCTGAAACATTGCAAGAGTAAGAACCATAGCCTATTTGATAGCGTCCGTCGGCTCTTTTGGTAACAGAAGAACCTTTAAATTTCTGGGTTCGGCAAATCAAGATAAGTAGGCCGATTATCTTGATGTGGCGGGGTTTGCTATGGGCTTGCTGTGGGGTTGCGGAAAGGAGGATCGATGGAGGATTAGGGGTTTTGGGGCGGGTGATGGAATATCAGGGTTGTCGAAAGCATTTTCGGTCAGATTTTCGATACACCATAATCAGAGCGCCAAGAGACACTTTGCTTCAATTAATACTGCGTATAGATTTAAACAATTCGGATTAAATAGCCGCGGTATTTTGGATGTTTGTGGTGTTTTATTTTCCAAAGCGGGTCAATCTGATGTTCGACCCTGCATTAAGAGATCCTTGCAAGTTGGATCCTCTATTTATCGTAACCAACTTAATCCGCTACTTTTTGTTGCGTGTCGGAAGGCAATACTGGCTTGTAAAGATCTCCAAAAAAATCATGAAGAATCAGTTTCTGAGCGGTTTCGTCGCTGCTTTCCATATCTTTCCAGGGGACTACATAAAGAATTTGTGGCAACTCCTGATTGGCTTTGATGCGGGTGGTTTCCAGTTCGATTTTGTCCTCAGTCGCAGTGGCGTATGACGTGGGTAGCAAGGCAATGACAATAAATAAAATTACTGAAAGCTTCATCTTTCATCTCTACGTTTCAAGGTGCGTTTTAATTCTGCGGTCCAGTTTTTGGTTGCTGGGTCGCCATCGTTGATGACCGCCAGATAACGTTCATAATGGATAAGTGCTTTGGCGATGTCCTGATAAAAAATATCGTAAAGTAGGGCGAGATTATATTGGGCATCAGCATAACTCTCTTTAAGCTTGATTGCCTCCAGATAATTCGTTTCCGCAAGGGTGTATTGACCCTGGTCTACAGCAATAAGGCCAGCAAGATTTTTAAGCTCTGGCACCTTATCATTCAGCGCGGCGGCCTGTGTTACTGCGTCTGTCGCTTGCTGCAAATCACCCGCTTTGTAACAGGCTACTGCAAGATTAATCCATAAACCAGGATGTTGAGGATTAGCGCTGGCTAATTTTTTCAGGCGCGCTACGGCTTTTTCAGGCTCACCTTCTTGAATGCTTGTGAGAGCCTTTTCATAGTTTTTAGCTTCTGTTGAGGTAAGCATCGTGATTACCCCGGTAGTTCTACCGGCTTTTTCTGGCGTCGGGGCAGTCGCGCAACCGGATAGCAATATTGCGGCAACACAACCGGTAATCAGCAGCTGCATATTTGATTTACAAAGTTTCATCGCGATAGATATCCAGTTTTCCCTGACGGTTGTAACGCACCGGGAAGAGTGTAGTCAGCGCTTTATAGCTGTTAATAATCCAATCACTGCGGGTGCCATCTTTGGTGCGCGCAAGATTGATCTCATAGAATTCAATCGCCTTCTCTTCAAACGGAAACGCCTGATCTTCCAGCAGAATATTGTACTGCTCCAACTCTTCACCGCTTAAATGTCCAGGTCGTTCAGAGTCGAGCAGGGCGCTGGCAAAGTGTTGATAGATTTTACCGATAGCGTAAGTGGATTCCGTGGTGATAACGGGATGACTGTAAGCTGATGCCTGGCCATACAGGGCGATGGTATCCTGCATCAGTTTTTTCTTTGTCCGCAGGTTTTGCGTGAGTGGCTCTATCAATTGCTTGCGCTCAAACGCTTGATGCTTGGCTCTGGCCATATCGAGCGATATATTCGCGGCGATAAAATTGGTGCGTTCTGTTTTATGATTTTTAGATACCAAGTTATCGGCTGAAGCAATTTTCTCCTGCCAAAAATAATTTTTATCGAAGTCGCGTGTTTTTTGATACAGCTGCGTAAGTTTATACATGGCCTCCATGTACTGCGGATAGGGGCGGGTATAGGTATTGGCATAACTGCGATAAGAACGAATCGCGGCATCATAATTATTTTTAGATTCATACAGCTCCGCGGCTTTCCACAGCGCTGCCATTTTGACGTCCTGATTTTCTTCCTGTGCGGATAATTGCTCAAATGCTCGCGCAGCTTCTATTCCCTGACCTGAATTTAAATAAGCCGTAGAAAGCTGACGCGTCGCATCTTTATTCAGTGAATGCTTGGGATACAGCTGCTGGAACCGCTGAATATGGGTAATAGCGTCATTCCATTGTTTATGTTGCATGGCAAGGGCGATGGCTTCATATAGCGCTTTAGGTGCGATCTCCGAATTTGGTGCTCGTTGCGCTACGCGCGCGTAACTGGCGATGCCGTCATTAATCTGGTTGGCTTTGATACTGGACTCACCCTGCTGATAAATGGCAAGCGCCAGATTGTCATTAACTTTACGCTGTTCCGCCTGATTCAGATCCTGTTCTTGCAGGTCAGAAAAAATTAACTCCGCCCGTTTAAAATCCGCCAATTGGAGGTAGGACAAACCCTTGATGACATTAGCGTTATATAAGATTTTACTCGCCGTGCTGTCTGGTAAGACATTACCCAAGTCGATGGCATCTTCATAGCGCTTACTATTAAAAGCCAGCTCCGCCGCGTGCAAGGCAACACTGTGATAGCGGGTTTCGGCTTGATACAACTGCGCGGAAATTCGTGAGTATTGCAGGTGCTTTTCAATCCAGATCGGGTTGGACTTATCGCTTTGATGAAGCTTGTCGGAAAGCACAATTGTGGCGTAAGCCGCATCTTTATTGAGTACGATGTTGCCGTCATAGGCAGCGAGTTCGAAATAACCTAACGCCTCCTGTGGTTTATTCTCGGCGTTGAGTAGCTCGGCGTAAGTAATGTAAACCTTATCTTGCTGTGCATAAGGCGTGTAGTGCGTCAGATAGCGCTGATACCAATCATTTGCCTGATTGAATACCTTTGAATTGCTTTTGCGTTGATAGTCTTCCTGATACCAGGTGGCAACAAGAAGAATATAGTGGCGTAGTTGCTCGGCGACGATTTTTTTATCCGCCGGATTATTATGATCTTGCCAATAGGGAGTTTCAGGATTGAAGCGCACGTAAAATTTTTCCATGGCTTCTTGAAAGCGATTCTTGAAATTTCCCAGTCTCCAGATTTCCAATTGTTGCAAATAGGCCTGCGGCACTTTTGGTGATCCAGGATTTGCACTCACAAACTGTTGCAGAGTTTCAGCGGCGTCGGAAAAACGTTCCTGTTTAAGATAAATATCGCTGATTACTTTGTAAGCGTGATACAGATATTTGAAATCTGTTTCGTCGGAAAAATATTCTTGCAAGATTTCTGCATTTTGCAAGTTGGCAAAGGTCAAGCCAATTGCGCGAAAATACTCATCGAACTGATCTTTTTCGCTATTCGATAAGTTTTCATAATCATCAAAGCGATGGTTTTTGAGCGCGGCCAGATAATCATCCGCGGCTTCCAGATAAAGCCCTTGCTTATAGCGTGTCCAGCCACGCTTGAATAGTGATCGCTCATAAAAGCTATCGCCGGCTGAGGTGAAGACAGCTTCTGAATAGGCATCCTCGGCAGTGATGTAATCGCCTTCGATAAACGCGTTTTCAGCGATGCGAAATTGCGCTTCTGCGTAGTAAGGCGAGCCGGGATATTTGCCACTGAGTTGCCTCAGGGCAGCGAGTGATTGTTCGTAGTCACCCAGTTGATCGTAAGTGCGCGCTAATTGATATAACGTTTTGTCGGTGCTCTTTGCATCGGGATATTCTTTGAGCGATGTCTGGAGTAGCAATAAGGTTTTCTCCAGCGACTCGCGGTATAAACGATCCTCAACCGCTTCATCTTGAGTCGTCCGCGCGTTCTTCATTAACTCATTAATGCGGTCCATCTCAAGCTCAGCGAGACGGGTAATCGCGGCTAGTCGTGACTTATCATTACTCGGTGCAGAATTAATGTAATTATAGTAAGCCGCTTTGATTTCTTCTTCGGATTTTGGCTTAACAAACACTTCATTTTGCGCGACACCTGTGCTTTGCATATCCAATGTTCGCAAGGTCTGTTCCGGTTGTGGCGAAGCACATCCACCGATAACCAGAATGTTCAAAAAAAGAATAGATTGAAATTTATTATTCATCATTGGCATCAAAAAGTCGGGCCAAACCAAACCGTGCTTGGCTTAGATAGCTATCAATAGCGGCCTGCTTGTGGGTCAGCAGTTGTTGAACCTGCGCGCGATACTCCTGCGCGATAAGAAACTCTATTTGGTCGACGGCTTTTTTAGTTGCTGTCGATAGCGGATGGGCCGCTAACTGCTCCAATTGTTCCTGTTGACTGGCCAGTTTAACAATCCGAAGGCTTCCAGCAGCCTCACGTTTTATATCTTGTTGTTGCCTTGCAGATAATGTTTTTGCCTTATCGTTTAATGTACTAATCAGTGCCTGGTAGTAGGCTGATTTCTGTTCATAAAAAGTAATAGCTTCAGTGTAACTTGCCGATGCAGTCTTACTTTGTTTGAGCTGCATTAATGCAAACGCACTGAGCAAATAGGATTCACTGACCGAAACATCATTTGCATCTCTTTGTTTCAGATGATTAAAAGCGTTCAGCGCACCAATGAAATCTTCCTGGTGGAGTGCAGCCAACCCCAAGCCCAAAAGTGCGCGATTGGAATAAATACTTTTTAAGTGGACGTTTCGAAAGCTTTCGCGGGAGTCGCGGTAAAAGCCGTGTTGCAGTTGTGAGAACCCCAATACCGTATAAAGCCGATTGGTTAACTCATCCTTTTTGTTATCGTTCTTTTTCAATGCACGATTGATGGCTATATGCGTATCTGTCCACCAATCTTGACGAATATAGGCGACTGCCAGGTTTAACTGTGCAACGCGATACTCCAGTGACTCTGGCTTGATTCTTTCATAATAATTAATCGCATCTCGATGCTTTTTCTGATCCTGCAGCGCCGCACCTAAAAGAATGAAAGCTTGATCTGCAGTATCCCTGGGCAAGGTGTTGGCGATATCAATAGCATTTAAATGGGACAGCGCAGCTTGCCAGTTTTCATGAGCGGCCAGATATTTCGCAAACTCAAAGTCTTGTCGGGCGAGGGCATAGTCGTCATTTCCTTGCCGGGTGATTTCAAGAACCTCATTAGCTAGACCCACAGCGTGATGCTCCAACAACAGACGGGTTAGCCGTTGGGCGGCCTCTGCGTCAAAATCTTTTTGCAAGAGATGTAAATTCGCGGCAATCAAACCGACTGTTAATTCAACATTGTTCTCTTGATCGGCGCGCTCAACTTGACGGAGCAGGGTTTTTATTTTGGGTTGCGGTAACGCAAATAGCGGGTTTTTTTTCGTTAATTCCCGATAGGCGCGTGTGGTAATTCGTTGATAATCCGTGTCCAGCTGAGATGAGGATGGCTGTGTTATCGGTGCAGCCGCTGACACGGACATACAGAGCGCACACGACAGCAACGTCAAACCTTGAAGCCAGGGCGTCAGCCAATGGAGCACACGGGAAAGACGCGCGCGCAGCGGATGAATTAAAGGTAATTGATTGCGGAAGGTTTTCACACGAAATCCGTTTGAGTGAAGTTTAGATATAAAGTCATCGACAAGTTTTAGTAAGAGTTAAGTTTAACTGTATGGACGAACATATCAACAGCAAAGCGCCATCAAAAGCACTGCTTTTGATGGCGCTCACAGCGATTATTCAATTGTGTAAGTAAAACCACCTTCTTCGGTGGCGCCTACATGAATTTTATGAATGTCGTCGTTGTTGGCCATGCGTGATAAACATTCTGCTGCTATCGCTGGCAACATGGTACGGGTGAGAATATTTTCGATATTGCGCGCGCCTGTATCTACTTCCTGACTGCGGGCGACAATATTTAATAACACCTCTTCATCGTAATCGAATTCGGCATTGTAATGTTCTTTCACGCGTTTCTTGATGCGGTTCATGTTGATCACGCAAATTTTCATCAAGTCCTCATCGCCCAATGGATAATAAGGGATGACGGTGGTGCGACCGAGAAACGCTGGCTTGAAATAGCGCAACAGTTGCGGGCGGAAGTTGTCGAGCAAAACTTCCGGATCAGGTAGTTCCTCTGATGATGCGCACATTGCACGAATATGTTCTTCGCCAGCGTTGGATGTCATGATGATGACGGTGTTACGGAAGTCGATATCGCGACCTTCACCGTCTTTGATGGTGCCTTTGTCGAACAGGTTGTAAAAAATATCCTGCACGCCGGGGTGAGCTTTTTCCATCTCATCCAGTAAGACTACGCTGTATGGCTTGCGTCGCACCGCTTCAGTTAGGACGCCGCCTTCACCATAACCGACATAACCCGGTGGTGAACCGAGCAGCATGGAAACCTTATGCTCCTCTTTAAATTCGGACATATTGATGACGGTAATATTTTGCTCACCCCCGTAAAGAATGTCTGACAAAGCCAGTGCGGTTTCGGTCTTGCCGACGCCACTGGAACCCACCATAAAGAACACGCCGATAGGCTTGCGCGGATCAGTTAAACCGGCGCGGGATGTACGAATGCTCTGCGCAATGGCTTCCAATGCGTGGGGCTGACCGATAACTCGCTCGCCCATCACATTCTGAAGATCCAGCACGGCTTTAATTTCATTGGACACCATCTTGCCGACCGGAATACCCGTCCAATTCGCCACCACTTCAGCGATGGCCTGGCTGTTCACGTTCACCTGGATCATTGGCGTTTCACCTTGCAGCTGAGCCAGTTCCTCTCGTAGTGTGTGCAAAGATTGTTTTACTGTTGTCAGCTCATCGTCGGTCAGCGCTTTTGGTGCCCTTGGGTCTTTGGCTGCCTCAGCGCTCAGGTTGCGCGCGTGGAAGTCATCTTCAATTTGTTTTTGCAGTGCGTGAATTTCTTTTACTTTTTCTGCTTCTTTTTGCCACTGCACTTCTTGTTCTTGCAATTGGATTTGCAGCGAATCTTTTTCAGCGATCAATTGCGCGATGCGTTCCTCGCAATTACCCAAGGATGCGTTTTCACGCCCCAGCGATTGAATCGTTGTTTCACATTGCGTAATTTGACGGCGGGTATCTTCGATCGCCGCAGGCGTTGCGCTTTGACTTAAAGCAACGCGCGCGCAGGCTGTATCAAGCAGACTCACGGATTTATCCGGTAGCTGGCGGGCGGTAATATAGCGGCTCGAAAGACGCACTGAGTCAACAATAGCTTCATCGATGATGCGCACGCGGTGGTGGTTTTGCAGCATCTCGGAAATTGCGCGCATCATATTGATGGCTTTTTCTTCACTCGGCTCTTCAATTTTCACCACCTGAAAGCGACGGGTCAGCGCAGGATCGCGTTCAAAATATTTTTTATATTCTGCCCAGGTCGTTGCCGCGATAGTGCGCAACTCACCGCGGGCCAGAGCTGGCTTCAGCAGGTTAGCCGCATCGCCTTGGCCTTCTTTTCCGCCGGCGCCAATCAGTGTATGAGCTTCATCAATAAACATGATGATGGGTTCCGGCGATGCCTTCACTTCAGCGATAACAGACTTCAAGCGATTTTCAAATTCGCCTTTTACGCTGGCGCCCGCTTGCAATAAACCGAGATCGAGACTGCGGATGGTGACATTCTTCAATTGATCCGGTACATCGCCGGAGGCAATACGCAGGGCAAAGCCTTCGACCACCGCTGTTTTACCCACACCGGCTTCACCGGTCAAAATCGGGTTGTTCTGACGGCGACGAATCAAAATATCAATAATTTGTCGAACTTCTTCATCTCGGCCGAGCACGGCATCGATGCTGCCGCTTTTGGCTGCTTCAGTGAGATTTACAGTGAATTTGTCCAGTGCCGGCGTTCTGCTCGGCGCGCCCATGGCGGGAGCGTCCCCGGCGGATGTATCACCCACATTGCCACTTCTGGATTCGGTGGTAGTACCGACAATAGCGCGAGTGACGTCGCGCAGGGATTCAGGTGGAATCTTTTTCAGTTCACCAGAGGTTGCTTCTGTTGCACGGCGCAGGGATTCATCGAGCATTAACGCCGCAAGAATATGTGCAGAGGTTACTTGACTGTGCCCGTATTCTACCGATGCCAGCATCCAGGCGGTTTTAGCAAGATCAACAATGGTTGGCGATAATGCTGGAGCACGGGAATTGCCCGCTTTGATAACGTCCAGCTCGCGATTCAATTGG
>Ga0079223_10000774_pt1 | contig 17535 bp, 13 predicted proteins | sample Stecom2011_FD_75072 | JGI IMG/M metagenome (GOLD analysis project Ga0079223, IMG submission 75072) | Agricultural soil microbial communities from Utah to study Nitrogen management - Steer compost 2011 | ecosystem: Environmental > Terrestrial > Soil > Agricultural land | place: USA: Utah... | reverse complement strand
TAATACTGAAAGACTACATTCATCTCTAGGGTATATTTCCCCTCTAGAAATGGAAGTTAAATTAAGAGGGAAAATTAATAAAGTGGCTTGATAAAATTTGTCACAAAATTAGTAGGAATTCCAAAGTCCATAATTCAAAACCATTTGCACCATCAAGAGCAGAAAAACACAGCTTATTTCCATGTGCAGTTAACCCAGTAATCGCATCCTGATTACCTTGCGCTTGAGTGAAAGACTTTATCATCTGTGTATTCGCTTCCGTTCCATCCGTGCTCCATAAACCAACGTTAGGAGAAGGTGACTTATATGTTACGAAGTAAAGTTTATCATTTAAGACAGTAAGCTGATCAGGATCACTATCTCCGTTGGGATTAATGTCTTTTACTAATTCAATTGTTGTCTGTGTAAAAGAGTAAATGGAGAATAAACTAATAGCTCCAATTAAGAGTAATTTTTTTTCATAAGTGTAGTTTTTAAGAGTATTTAATGTAATTTACATTGGTTTTCTAATTGAAAACCAATTTAAATATAAGTATTAATCTTATAAAAGAGTTGAAAACGAAAGGAATAACTTTAAAAAAATAAATCTCCTCACCTAAAACTCAAATATAAATCCAATCGAAGGCACCACCGTTGCTGATCGTTTTTCTAAAACAACGGGGATCCCATTACTTCCATCCGACGCGATTGGATTACCATCGGTAGTGGCAAATCCTGTATTGTCTTCGTTTCGTTGGAAGGTAAAGTTGGGTAAATACGGAGTTTTGTAAAGGAAAATATTCTGAATGTCCACAAACAATGTTAAACTGACATTTTTGAAATCAATCTTTTTATCGACACGTAAATCCAATTGTTGAAAGAGTGGTAAGCGTTCAGTGTTCAACTGTGCATAATCTAAAGTTCCTACGCCGGATGTTAAGTAATTGTTTTGTGAAGCAGTTAAATCAAACGGCGTGTAAGGCTGCCCTCCAGCCACACGGTATTTTATTCCAAGGTCCCAGTTTTTCTTGAACTTGTAGCCAAAAGTAGTGGAGAAAACAAATCCGTAATCCCACCTAGATGGTCGATATACACCATCAGCTCCAGAAAATTCAGACTTATACACCGTAGCACTGACAATGTAAAACAAATTCTTAATTAATTTTTGCTGTACATACGCTTCCACACCATACACTCGTCCCTTTCCTATTGATGCGTAGCTGTCGTTTCCGACCGTCGAAAAGTCTGTTCCAACATTGGCTGCAGAAATGCCATCAGTTAAGGAAACTGGGTAGTTACTGTAATCTTTATAGAACCCTTCTAAAGTAAACCTTAAATCACTTTTCGGAATAAACTGTGTACCAATGGTGTAATGTATCGCTTGAATGTAATCCAAATTGGTGTTGGCTAAACTATTTGTTGAATCCCTAAACCCTAAAGCAGTGTAGACAGGCAACTTATAATAGGAACCCACTGATGCGGATACATTCCACTGATCATTGAACGCCCATGAAGAGGAAATTCGTGGGGAGATAGTTTTTAGCGGATTGAACCCATTTTCTGTAAAGGAATTCATGTCTGTTCTTAAACCTCCAGTAACCAATAGTTTTTCCTTAAAGAAGTAATTACTGAGGTGAGAATATGCTCCAAACTTGTAAAAATCTATTTCTGAATTCGTTGTAAAGCTTATTGCTGGAGAAATTACATTTCCTACAGAGTCACTTAATGCATCTTGAACGGTATTAAATAAATCCAAATCGTATTTTACATATTGCGCACTTAAACCATAACTCAATTTCCATCCATTAAAGAATTGATTAAAGTCAATCCTTAATTTATTTTCAATTTCGTGACTTTTTAAGCTCAATAATTTACTTCCACTCTTCTCGGCATTATTTTCATAACGATCTGCTCCATTAAAGAACATGTTTCTACTCAATGCTACTGTGAAATATCCATTGTCTATGAGGCGTTTTAATGAAGCACCCACAGTATAGTTCCATTGTTTTAAAACAGGGTTGGCGCGGTTAATATATTCTGTATTGGCATCCGCTTCTTTTGGAACTGCTAAAGTGAACTTATCTATTGCTCCAATTCCGATAAAATTCAACTCTGTTTTCGCATTGATTTTGTGGTTGATTTTATATTGGAAATCCCAATAATCTGGACGAATAGGTAAATCAATCAATTTAAATAAAAATTGAAGATACGACCTTCTTGCGGAAGCCATAAAAGTAGTTTTCTTTCCTAAAGGTCCTTCAAGAGTTGCGGCTACTTCACTTCCTGAAAGTCGAAGGTTACCACTCAATTTATCGGGATTCCCATTTCTTTGTTTAATCACAATGGTTGATGCCAGTGCATTGTCATATCGACTGTCAAAAGCCGATGAAGTCAATTGTACTTCGCGAATAAAGGACACATTTAAGATTCCTGTTGCTCCTCCACTTGCACCTTGTGTTTGAAAGTGATTCAAAACTGGAATTTCAATTCCATCTAAATAGTAAACGTTTTCGCTTGGACCTCCTCCCCTCACAATAATGTCATTCCTATTGGGCGTAGTTCCTCCTGCGACTCCAGGCAGCACTTGAATAACTTTAGAAACGTCAAAATTCCCTCCTGGATTGGCTTTAATTTCCTCTGCGGTTAACTTTTGGGTAGCCAAAGGTGTTTCTCGATCTGTGGCACGAACGGATTGGGAAGCATTTATGGTGACTTCACCAAACTCTTCCACTTTGTCCTCAAGCTCAATTTCAATTACTCGTGCGTTTCCCGAACTTAAATTAATATTATAGTCAATGAATGGTTTGTACCCCACATAATAAGTTTCAATATTGTACCGCCCTACTTGTCCTGTAATGGAAAATTTCCCATCCATATCGGTGGTTGCTTTTAAAGTATCTGGTCCGGTTAAAGTAATGACTACCCCAATTAAAGCTTCTTGTAAGTTTTTATCCTTTACAGTTCCTGAGAGCACTCCTGTATTTTGAGAAAATACTGTGGTAAAACAAAAGGTGAAGAGAAATATAGACAGGGTGGACCTCATAGTGAATGTGTTATGCTAATATTAAACAAAGGTATAACAAAATTGAATAAGTGTTTTCAAAAGTTAATTTTAATCAGAACACGGATGGTTGATTATTGTTTTGGAGGCGTTAAAATAAAAAAGGTTCCCCAATAGTAAAACCGTTTAAGATCATTTTTAGAATACGAATACGTTTGAATATCACTTTAAAATGATAATCAATACAATCGGTCTCTTCAGTATTTATCTTTTTTTATTGTTCTTAAACCTTCTGTTTCTTACGAAAGCCAGAATACTGACCAAAATCACAACAACAACGAGTACATAAATGAATTTCGGAACTGGAATAGGATCTCCTGCTGCATAACTATGAAGTCCAGACAAATAGTAATTTACTCCGTAAGAGGTCATAATAATTGAGCTAAAAGCAAAGACGCTGGCCATGTTTAATGTATATCGGTTATTGAGCGCTGGAATAAAACGAAGGTGCAATACAATTGCATAAACTATAATTGAAATTAATGCCCATGTTTCCTTTGGATCCCACGCCCAATATCTACCCCATGATTCATTGGCCCAGACTCCCCCAAGGAATGTTCCCACAGCCAAGACAAATAAACCAATGGTCATAGCACTTTCATTGATATAACTCAATTCTTGAATACGTGTATCAATAGCTTTTTTAGTTTTATCGGTTTTGATGATCATTAAAATTAACACCATAAATCCTAACACTGCCGATAATGCAAGTGGAGCGTAACTACTCACAATTGTAGCCACATGAACTTTTAGCCAAAAAGAGGATTTAAGGACAGGCATTAAGTTTGTGATTTCTGGATTTAACCAATCCAAATAACTTACAAATAGTAACGAACCTGCAAACAAGGTGGCCAAAGGAAGTGCAAAATCAGACTTTCTAAAGGTCATTAATCCGCACAACACCAATACCCATGAAACGAAAACTATCATTTCATACCCATTACTCCATGGAGGATGTCCAGCGATATACCACCTTAAAAGAATATTTCCTGTAAACACCAAAAAGCTAATCAATGAGGTAATTACGAGTAAATTCCAAACCGCTTCAATTCCTTTCTTTTGAACAAATATTTTGATCAACGCCAAAACAAGCATCAGGAACCCAATGATAAAGAACACGATAAACAACCAGAAATTCAGATTCATTTGGTTGTACCACAATTCAGCTTCGATTCGTTCATCATTCGGAATGATTTTCTCCCCTAATGTCCTTTGAAAAGTAGAGATATATGACAATTTATCAGTTGCATCTGCCCATTGTCCAATCGCCAAATCATTAAAATAAGCCGTAGAAATTGATTTTACAAATCGACCATCTTCTTCAGGAAAATCATTGAAATGATGAGTATAACTAAACCAAGAGTTGTTCTCGTCTAAACTGTTTGGGAAAATCCGTAAATAATTTCCAGAAAATATGTTGAACAAAATATTGAATCTTTCATCAACGCTTAAGATCTCTTTGTCAAATTCATTGCGTTCAGCAGGTTTCTTCCCTGTTGCTTCTTCCACTTTTTCAGCGAATACGTAATCTCCTTCAGGATTAATTAAATGATCGAATGAAATAAAACCATCGTTTGTAATTTTTAACGGCTTAAAGAAATTACCACCTTTAATAGGATCAATTTTTATAACAGGAATTTGTTGCCAAGCGCCTGGAGAAACATGCATCGCAAGGAATGCTTGATTGGCATTTAAACTAATTTTCTTTCCATCTTCTTTAATTGTGAATGTAGTGTTGCCATGAATCTTACGTAAAAATTCTGATGCCAAAGTATTAATTGGCTTTATTCTTCCGTCTAAATCTTGCACCAATATTCTCCCAAATAATTCAGCGTGATGTGGATCAATATGTTGGCGGCTCACTAAATCCATAATCGGCAGCGTATCTTGACTCATTTGAGCATGCCCAGACACTCCGAATGTCATTAATAAAAGCAGCGTAATCACCGATGTTTTTGATTTGAGTTGCTTCAGTTTTTTATTGATTACCGTAAAACGAGATTCTTTACCAAACAGCGTAAAGAACATTCCAATCATCATTAATAAATAGCCTGCATAAGTAACGTTTGTACCGATAACATCACGATTGACAGCCAATACAGTTCCTTTCTCATCTGTGTCGTAGCTCGCTTGATAAAACCTAAATCCACCATAGTCCAATACATTATTCATAAAGATACGGTATGGAGTCTCATTTTCTCCTTCCAAAACAGAAACCTCACTTGCGTAAGATGATGGACTTTCAGAGCCTGGATATCGTTCCATTTGAAATTCATTTAACTGTACATAAAAAGGAATTTCAATGGGCATTGCTCCATAGGATAAACTTACTTTAATATCTCCAAAATTGACTTCGTGAGTAGTCGGTAAAAAGCCTTTTCGGTACAAAAACATCACTTCTTTAGTTTGATCATTTACCTTTATATCAAGTACAAGTGCGTCATCTTTTGTGGGGTCATTCTCATGTGGATTTTCTGCAGAACTCACCAAATCTATCTTCCCTTTTTCATGATATGACAAGGGCACGAAAGAAAAGTCTCCTGAACGGTACAAGGTTCTTAAAGTAATGGGTTGTAAAGTATCTTGTTTTATGACACCTGCCTTTTGATCTGCCATAATAAAGAAGTCAACAGGATAAGGAGTAAACATTTTAAATTCACCATTTTCTTCAACTAAATTGATCACGTCGTCTCCTTCCGCTTCAAAACCTACCTTGTGTTTGTGTAAACCAATTTCCTCAATTTCTCCTTTTTCTAAAAACAGAGTTTCTCTTCCATTTCCAGAAGTTACCACCATTTGAAGCATTGGAATTCCATTCTCCTTGTCGTCCACAATTTCTGGAACGGCATCGGCCACAAATTGCTTATGTGATATATTCACTTCGACTCCCTCCACATCTGAAGCAATAGAAAAGTCATTATTCGCTAAAGGTGAAAACTCGATTTTCTTTTCTATATGACGGATTTTGTTGCCATTTGAAATATGAGCTTGGAGGTAGTTTTGATCAGAAATAATAATGTTCGATTTTGCCCCTTCTCTGATTCTCATTATCCCGGCTTCAGAAGTATACCGTGTTATTCCAGCACCGATTAAAATAAGAATAAAAGAAAGATGAAAGAGTAAAATCGCCCACTTCTCTTTTCTCCACAGTTTATACTTGAAAGTATTGGCGAAAAAGCACAGCGCCAAACCGAGCATTACCAATTCAAACCATTTCGCATCATAGATTTGAATCCAAGCAGCGTCTGTTCCAAAGTCATTTTCTACAAAAGTTGCAACCCCCATTGCTACTGCAAAAGTGAGGAGTAGAACTAAGGCTAGAGTTGGTGAAGAAAAAATACGGTATATAATTTTCATCTGTAATTATTTTTATAGAAAACCCTTTAGAGTAAGAGTGTTTACTTTAAAGGTTATGCTTGAAGTGTTAAGCTATAAATAGAAATTTGATTTTCATCCTTAGACAAAAATCGAATTTCTCACTATCTATACTTTAGTGTTGACTCGTCTTTTTAGAATCCATTTTTGCTTCTCGTGCTCTCGCTTCTTCAAGCCATTTTGGAAGTTGGTTGTTCTTAAATTCATTCTTTTCTTTATTCAATTTCTCCATATCCAATCCAATGTATTTCTGAGCTTTCTCTTTTGAAGAAATGTCTGGCATTTGAACAGGTTCATTGTGACCTAAAGAAGCTAAAACACGCGCTAATTTAACTCTTGCCTCAGAAGCTATTGCCATACCGCTTCCCATAATTCGACCTATTTCAACTGGTGCGTGGAAAGAAGCTCCGTGAGAAGCCGCTGTGAAATCCCAACGCCATTGTGCATGACGAATATCCATAAGAATATCTTTCATTTGTTCTTCAGTTGCTCCTAACTCCCATGCTTTACCTGCTTCAATATGTGCCTTAACCAATAGTGCCTCAAGTTTCAATCTATTTTCTAATGCTTTACTTTGTCTGCTGTACACATTCTCAATTAGTTTTGCTGCTTCTTCTCGGTGACATACTTGACACGAATTGGCAACATTATTTAAAGGAGATTGTAAATGGTGGTCTGTAAACTTCTGTCCACCTTCGCTTTTATACGGCATATGACAATCTGCACAAGAAACACCACGATCTGCATGCACACCTGTTAAGAAAGTTTCATACCCTGGATGCTGTGCTTTCAACATCGGTGCTCTACTTATTTGGTGGGTCCAATCTGAAAATCCTATTTCATCATAATATCGTTCCATGTCGTCAACAGATGTTCCATATTTCCATGGTAAAGTTAAATATGAAGTTCCTTCATGTCCTGGTTTGTTTTTATCGAAATAATATTCAACGTGACACTGAGCACACACTAAAGATCTCATTTCTTGATGCGTTGCTTTATTAATGTCCTTCCCCATCGCACCAAAGGCTTCAATTAAAGCAGGACGAGTAATGCGTAATTTCATATTATCAGGATCGTGACAATCTGCACAACCAATTGGATTAACAACCTCAGAAACATTCTCTGCCCAAGTTCCAGCGTAAAATTCCCCTACTCCTTTTTCATTCATCAATCGAGGAACGTCTGGACCTTTACACGTCCAACATGTCGCTGGCATAGGTCCATCTTCTTTGTTTTCAGGCGTTCCCGTTCTTAATGAATTGTGAATATCTTCTATAGCATACGCATGTCCTCTACCTTGTTTATAGCTTTTGGAAAATGCATATCCTGCCCATAAAACAACGAAATTAGGATCCTCTTCTAACATATCAATTGTCGCCGAACCTCCTTGAAAAGTTTTAAAAGTAGTGTCTAATGTTTGCATAGAAGACTGATATTCTTTTGGGAAGTTTTTCCCCCATTCAGCATTTCGTGGCTCATTTTCTCCAATATCAACTTGAGGAACGTACATGTACTTCGCCTCACTTTTTCTATTGATGACGCTAGATGCCAATAATCCGAGTCCAAAAACTACGATTATTGTAACGACGAAAAGAATTTTATTTTTCATTTCTGTTGATTTAATTATTTGTTTCCATTTCCTTTTGCAACCATTTCGGAATTACCATTTCTTCTTGATCGGTTGGTTTTGGAGCTATATTGTATCTGATTGAGGACATTCCATGAATTCTTCCATGTGGTACTTCTTTATGGCAATCCCAACATTGACGGTCCGTACGGTTCTTTTGATGGTCTTCTATAAACCCAGCATATTTCGTCTGGGTTACTTGCTGAACATGGCATCGAATACAGTTATTCTGAACTACTTCAATAGATGCAGGTTGCATAAAAATAACGTCAGGCTCTGCTCTTGCCGTAAAAACAGAGGCATGGTATAATCCATCCTTTGCTTTAAAATAATACGAATTGAAAATGTTATTTTGAGGAACATGACAATCGTTACAAGAAGCCCATTCACGGTGTGAACTATGGTTCCAGCTATTGTACATCGGAGTCATGTTATGACAATTCACACATGCTTGAGGATTATCTGACAAATAGGAAACTACCTCTGCTTCTTTCATCAAAAAGAAACCAAGTCCAAAGATACATGCAATTGCAAACACTGCAAATGTACGCCATCCCGATCCTTTTTTAGGTAATATTTTATCAAATAGTTTCACTGTTCTTGTCTTATCTCTATCAAAGATAAATAATCTTTCCGTTAAATAGTCTATAAATGATGTATGTCATCTTTTAAGGAAATAAATATGTGATAATTCTAATCTTAATTGAATACACCCAAGATCCTTATGGGCATTAAACAATGGATTACAGATGTTCATAAGAAAATAACTCATCCTTATATTTAATCGTTATAAACTACAAGAATCAGTTTGTTTCATAAAAAAGAGCAGTAGTATAAAGAATTACTGCCCCCATTCTAAGCAACTTAATTCATCAGCTTACCAAAGTCCAAAAAAATTAAATAAAAAAACACTCAATTGTAAAAAATAAATCCTCTTCACAATCGAGTGTTAAAAATGGAATTATCTAAGCTTTATATTAAAAAATTCGGAACTTATTTAAATAACCTAAATACTTTTATGTCAGATCTACTTCAGAAATGTCAATATTCAATGCTTTTGCAACTCCTTTTCCGTAATCTGGATCCGCTTTATAGCAATTACCGATATGTCTTTTCTGAATGAATTTTTCAACTCCCCCCATGTTTCTTGCTGTATTCTCAAACAATACGGTTTGCTGTTCAGGAGACATTATTCTAAATAAATTTCCTGGTTGTGTGTAATAATCATCATCTTCTCGGTGATCGTAATGAAAAGCGTCCCCATCCATTTGTGATGCAGGTTCAGCATATTCTTTACTTTCATCCCATTGACCATAGCTATTGGGTTCATAATGTAAGGTTGAACCTTCATTTCCATCTACGCGCATTGCACCATCTCTGTGTGGATTATGGAATGGGCATTTTGGTTTGTTCACTGGGATTTGGTAATGATTCACTCCCAATCTATACCGCTGTGCATCTCCATAGGAGAACAAACGGCCTTGTAGCATTCTATCTGGTGAAAACCCAATTCCTGGAACAACATTGGCTGGATTAAATGCAGCTTGTTCAACATCGGCAAAGTAATTTTCTGGATTTCTATTCAATTCAAATTCACCAACGTCGTGCAATGGATAGTCATCATGAGGCCAAACCTTTGTCAAATCGAAAGGATTAAAGCGATAATCTTTCGCATCTTCTTCTGGCATAATTTGTACTTTCATATGCCATTTTGGAAAGTTCCCTTTTTCAATCGCATCGAATAAATCACGTTGGTTACTTTCCCTGTCTTTTCCTACAAGAATTTCAGCCTCTTGGTCGGTAATGGTTTCAATTCCTTGTGCTGTTTTAAAATGAAACTTCACCCAACTTCTTTTATTGTTAGCATCTAAAAAACTAAACGTATGACTTCCATATCCATTCATGTGTCTAAACGATTTTGGAATCCCTCTGTCGCTCATCGTAATGGTAACTTGGTGTAAAGCTTCAGGAAGAAGTGACCAGAAATCCCAATTGTTATTTGGACTTCTTAAGTTCGTTTTAGGATCACGTTTCACTGCTTTATTCAGATCAGGAAACTTATATGGATCTTTTAAAAAGAACACAGGTGTATTGTTTCCTGCTAAATCCCAATTCCCCTCTTCAGTATAAAACTTCATTGCAAATCCACGAATGTCTCTTTCGGCATCAGCAGCTCCTCTTTCTCCAGCAACTGTTGAAAAACGAACGAACATATCTGTTTGTTTTCCTATTTCAGAAAATATTTTCGCTTTGGTATACTTCGATATGTCATGTGTAACTGTAAACGTTCCAAACGCACCAGAACCTTTAGCGTGCATTCTTCTTTCAGGAATCACTTCCCTATCAAAATGAGCTAACTTCTCGAGAAACCAGAAGTCCTCCAAAAGCATTGGACCTCTTCTTCCTACTGTTTTTACATTCTGATTTTCTGCTATTGGTCGCCCAGAAACAGAAGTCAGTTTTTTCTTTTTATCTTCCATAGTTATATATCTATAATTGATTTATCCACACAAGTACATACTTTTAAATTGATCTTGGATAAAATTCCATTTCAATACTGCACAAACAATATAGGCATTTTGCTTCATTATTTCCTTGTCTTAAAGATAATTTTCGGCTTATATATAACAATAAGGATTAGTGAATAGACAGGAAGGCTGAGTTAAAAACCACTCCAAGACCATGACACTTTATAAGAACAGTATTTTTACCCTCTCGATTCTTTTCCCTTTTTATCTTTCTCTTTTTCGTTGTCCTTTACTTCAAAGGATTCATCTTCCTTATCTTTAGGGTGTGTTAAAACATTGCTCTTAGAACGTTCATTGTTGTCTGTCTTCTCATCAGGCTCACCTTTACTTTTTCTTTTCACGGAATCTTTATTTGTACGCTGATTGTTGTGCTCATCGCCATAATACTTTTCTGATTCTTCCTTATCTTTTGGAACCTGCTTATTTTTTGAATCACTCATGATATTTGTTTTTATTATTGATTAGTAATCGTTCTTCTCTTAAAGTACAGTTTCTGGTTTAATTAAAAGAGTGTGAGAAACTTATTTAGATTTTTTTCACAGTTGAGCTAAAAAAATATTGGATGACATTCAATTGTAATTGGCGAACGTTTTCTAAAAGCATAGAGAAAATCGATTGTTAAAAATCAATTACTGCTCTTGTCCTTAAAGGACTCTCTAAAGTAGTCTTTGTAATTATTTACTTTCATCGTCAGCATCTGGTGGAATCATAAAATCATCCTTGATGTTAGAATCTGGTACTTCATTCATAAAGCTGTTGATAGAGTCGTTTCCGTCTGCTCCAAAACTTGCCAAAACAGTTCCTTTACAACCATCCTTAGATTCAATGACATACAATATAGACATATCTGAAGGATCGCTCATTCCTTCATAACGATGTTCCTTAAAAATAGTAATTTCACTAGGAGAATATCTCTTTTTCGACTCCAAGTTCTCGATTTGCCCCTCTACCATTCGGTACTGACAATCAAATCCAGCCGCTTCATAACGACGAATATAATCCATTTCATTTTTTGCATACTCTTCCATAATATTTTAGTATTTAATTAAGTAATCTTTTAAAAACAACCCTATTTAAAGTTAATAAATCCAATACTTCTCATCCCAATTCGGTTTTTGTTAATCCTAAAAAATCAATTTTTAAATCGAAAAAACAAATGGGTTTAATTGAAGTAACTCTATCTAAAATATCAATTATTATATAATTTAAAATCGATTAAATAAATTTTAACTTTTATTAAAAGAAACCAATTCATAAAATGAGGATTTTTAATCCGTTCATAATAAAACAAACACTATGGCAAAAGACCACGGAAATTCCATAAAAAACGATAAACAATACGAAGCACTGAGAGATCAAGGCATGAGTAAAGAAAAAGCAGCCAGAATTGCGAATACAAAAAACGCAAGTAAAAAAGGAGGAAAAGCTGAGAAGTATGAGGACAGGACAAAAAAAGAACTGAATCAACACGCCAAGGAAATTGGAATTAAAGGTTATTCTTCAATGAAAAAAGCTGAACTCATTCATAAATTACGAAACAACAGATGGCTTGTGCTATTTGCATTCTTATTTACAATAAATATTTTCTATTTAATCTAACAAAACAATCGAAGTATGTATCACAGAAAAAAGCATGGAAAAGGGTTTACTTATCAGAATGACAAAGGAGAAACCGTTCGAGACAAAGAAACGCGTAAATGGATTGCTTCATTAGTTATTCCACCTGCATGGACTGATGTTGAGATTAGTGAAAATAGGAAATCGAAACTTTTGGTGACAGGAAGAGATGATAAAGATCGAAAACAATATATTTATCATCCAAATTATGTCGAAAAACGGAATGCTGAAAAATTCGATCGTATTATAAGTTTTGCTGATCAATTGGAACATATGCGTCGTGTTACAGGTCAACATCTGCGTAAACGTAAATTAAGCCGTGAAAAAGTATTGGCTTTAATGTTGAGGTTATTGGACAGTGCTTACTTTAGACCAGGAAGTGTGACCTATTCGAAAGAAAACAAAACATATGGTTTAACAACGCTTCGTCATAAGCATTTAACCATAGATAATGATGAAATAATCTTTAACTATACAGGAAAGTCTGGACAAGAACAGGAAAAGCATATCATGGATAAAAAATTAGCACGCATCATTCAATCTTTAGATGAATTACCGGGCTATGAAATTTTTAAATATGTCAATGAGGAGGATGAAATAGTGAAGGTTAAAAGTGATGATTTGAACGAGTATATCCATGAAGTAATGGGAGAAGAATTTTCAGCCAAGGATTTTAGAACGTGGGCCGGAACCATAATCGCAGCGATTGCATTAGATGAACTAGGAGTAGTGGAAAAAAATAATCAGAAACAATTGGATGAAAACATTAAAGAAGCCGTTAATCGTGTTTCTGAACGATTAGGAAACACTCCTTCGGTTGCCAGAGGTTCTTATATCGATCCTCGAATAATCAATGATTATACAGAAGGTCGTACTTTAAGGTATTTTGAAAAAGAAATCAATCGTTTATTAAAAAAAGCAGATAATCTTTCGAAAGAAGAAATCGGTGTATTGTGTATGTTGCGAAATAATCTAAAGAAAAGGGTTTAATTAGCTTATTAATTCTTTCACATCATGAATTGGACCTGCCTATTGAATAAAAGACAAGTAATCCTACAACAGCAGCAGTAATCACGTATTTATTATAACCAACTCCATAAAGAGATAAGGAAAATAGTTTTCATCTTGTGTTTTCGAAAAAATTAGTTTTGAAAAAGCCACAAGTGGATTCATTAAATCAATACAGAAAAAATGAATGTATGCGAATCTCTTGAATGTAAATTACCCAATCATTTCCATAGTATTAAAGGTCAAAATCTCTGACTATGGATTGTTCTGTAAAAATTCTCTTGCTTTATCCTTTTATTAAGGCTTAAATCATTAAATTCGCCGTACGAAAAATTGAAAAATCTAAGAATATGAGTTACGATATTATTGTTGTTGGGAGTGGACCTGGAGGATATGTTACGGCCATCCGTGCTTCACAGTTAGGATTAAAAACTGCTGTAGTTGAAAAAGAATCACTTGGAGGTGTTTGTTTGAACTGGGGATGTATCCCTACAAAAGCATTATTGAAAAGCGCCAATGTTTTTGATTACTTGAATCATGCAGAGGATTACGGGATAACTGTAAAGGATGCAAAAGCTGATTTTGGTAAAATCATCAAAAGAAGTCGTGACGTAGCTGATGGAATGAGCAAAGGTGTTCAATTCTTGATGAAGAAAAACAAAATCGACGTAATCAACGGTACAGGAAAAGTTATCGCTGGTAAGAAAGTTGAAGTTACTGACGCTAATGGTAAAAAAGAAACTTACACAGCTGCAAAAGGAGTAATCATCGCTACTGGAGCTCGTTCTCGTCAATTACCGAACCTTCCACAAGACGGTAAAAACATTATCGGATACAGAGAAGCAATGACTTTAGAAAAACAACCTAAGAAAATGGTAGTTGTTGGTTCTGGAGCGATTGGAATTGAGTTTGCTTATTTCTACAATTCTTTAGGTACAGAAGTTACTGTAGTTGAATTCCAAGACAACATTGTTCCAGTAGAGGACAAAGATGTTTCAAAGGAATTAACAAAAAGCTTGAAAAAACAAGGCATCAAAATTATGACAGGATCTTCTGTTGAGAAAGTTGATGTTAAAGGAGGTGTTTGTAAAGTAAACATCAAAACTAAAAAAGGAGAAGAGAACATCGAGTGTGATGTTGTATTGTCTGCAGTAGGAATTGAGGCAAACATTGAAAACATCGGATTAGAAGATGTTGGTATTGCAACGGACAAAGGAAAAATCATGGTCAATGATTTCTACCAAACAAATATCCCAGGTTACTATGCAATTGGTGATTGTGTACCAGGACAAGCATTGGCTCACGTAGCAAGTGCAGAAGGTATTTTGTGTGTTGAAAAGATCGCTGGACATTCTCCAGAACCTTTAGACTACAATAACATTCCAGGCTGTACTTATGCTTCACCAGAGATTGCATCTGTTGGTTATACTGAAGAACAAGCAAAAGCTGCTGGATATGAATTAAAAATCGGTAAATTCCCATTCTCTGCATCAGGTAAAGCAAGTGCTGCTGGAGCAAAAGAAGGTTTCGTGAAATTAATTTTTGACGCAAAATACGGAGAGTTACTCGGTGGTCATATGATTGGTATGAACGTAACAGAAATGGTTGCTGAATTGGTAGCGGTTAGAAAATTAGAAACAACAGGAGAAGAATTGATTAAAACAGTTCATCCTCACCCAACAATGTCTGAAGCGGTTATGGAAGCTGCGGCGATGGCGTACGGAGAGGTTATCCACCTATAGTTTGTATATAAAGTCCGCTATCGTCGTTGCTATAACTTTAAAAAGCAGTCATTGACAAATGTCAACTCCTTGGATTTTTAAAATAATAGCGCCTAGCTATTGAACTTTTTACATCAAACTATAAAATATAGTTAAGGAATATATTTAAAAGCGGGAAACATAAGTGTTTCCCGCTTTTTTTTTGGCTGAAAAGCTCTATAAACAAATGTTCCTACGGAATGATAATAATTGCTTTACAACCTCAGCTACCCCGAGATTAACTTTGGTGCTACCGCGAGATTCCATCTCGTGGTTGTCTGAATCCCAACCAAAAGTTCATTAAAAACACCTTTTTACCACTATAATCAACAGCACTGCTGTATCAATAATCTTCTGGTCTAAAAACTAGCCCTTGATCTACAGGTTTATTATGGATATATCTTATTTTTTGAGAAATCACAAAATTACTCCATAATTCAATTGGCTTATTGTCTTGTTTCCAAAATTGATTATATATTACATTGGATTTTTTGATGCCATTTCGCTGAAAAGTTTTGAGTAAATTTTCTTTTCGACTTTCCTTGTCGTTTGCTTTTTTTGCTTTTACGACAGCCATGCTTGTATGCCTTTTAAAACTTCCTAATAATTGACCTGGTGGAATGCCTTCAATACTCCTAAAAACTAAATGAACATGATTGGTCATTATAAACCAAGCATATTTGTCCATTCCCTTTTTGTTATGACAAAAATTTAAGCTCTCTATTACAATGTTTTTGTATTCATTTCTTGTAAATACGTCTAACCATTCTACTACTGAAAAGCTTTAAGAACAGGATGCTTCGGGATTATTAAAGCTGTAATTTCTACTCATTTGATTTAGATTAATTTGGTTGGTATTAATTAAGATAGGAAAGAATTATGGGCTTTTGATTAAGCTGGAGCAGATAAGGTAGTTTCCTGAAAGAAGGTTGGTGGAGAATGTTGATTCTTTAATTGGGTTTATGTATGGAGACCCAAGGCCACGAGAAGGCTGCGCTAAATCTCGCAGCATCTTGGGGGCACGAGCGGGGGAAAATCTGCACATGAAAGAATTAAAAATTGGGATTTATAGTATACCCCCCTTTTTTATCAACTTCGTTGTAACGAAGAGTTCTTTTCGCTTTTGTCTCGGGACTTACGCAGTAAATATTTAACTATCAATCCTAATAATAAAGTTAAAGAGACAAGGAAAAACCAAAAAACATAATTCCAGTTTAGCAATATTTTACTCTGTAAGTAATTAGACTTATTTAAAACTATCCACGTCATATTAGGACTACCTTTTACAATAGCACATTCATTAATAAAACCTTCCCAGTTTATCGATTGTATAACTATCGTTCTAAAGCTATTTAAACTATCTGTTACGAGAACATATAAAAAATTATCCTGTGGGCTAATGGCTTTAATTTCATTTATAAAAAAAGAGTTGTCTTTATGTGGTGATAAAAACCTATTATGCTCAGAAATTACAGCTACTGATTTAGCGCTTCTCACGACATACTTAGCTTCATTATATTCAACATAATACTCAAAATCATTAATACTATTAGAAAAAAAGTATGACCTTCCAAAAACAGATGATTTATAATCTGCAAATAAAAAGAGAAATAATGAAATAAATATCAAAACTAAACACCCTATCTTTTTAATATTGCTCATCCACGATCTCCTTTAGTTTAATCATCACTTACAATTGGCAAAGGACGACTATCTTCGTCAACCTCATAACCAGGGTTTTTAAATGTTCGCGACCAAGTAACAGGTGCAAAGTCATACGTTTGTCCTCCTTTTAATTCAGCATTTGGTCCACTGCCATCATCTTTCTCTGTAGATAGATAGTTAGCATCTACAAAACCATCATCGTCTAACGTATAAATCGTAGTACAGTCTCCTCCTTCGCATGTTGTATTATAGGTGAGCTCTATTCTACCGACAAAAAACTGTCCATCAAGAGTCATGTCAACACCTAGGCTACCATCTGGTTCGGCAGGTAAAGACGTGATCCCACTTTCGATATTATTAATAGCAGTTTGCACTCTAGTATTATTCATCAAATCTTTTACAACATTCTCTCCAAGAACAACATCCTGCCCACCCCCTCGGAAATAATGATCTAATGCTTCACCCGTACTATTTACTATTGGAACACCATATGCATTTCTTTTAGGAATATAGGGTGCTGGTTTCCATGGATGATCTGCTACTGGTCGAGACTTATCTTTTCCGTCGAGGTTATACATATTATCAAAAAGTATTTCCTTTTCCAACCCTTCTAATTCAACTGCATTAATTACCACATTCTCACTAAAAGCATATGGACTATTCCAAGGATATTCAGCTGCCAACGGATCTACCGCAAAGAACCTTCCCACTCTTGGATCATGCATTCTATACTTATAATTAATTGAGTTTCCCTCGCCTTTCACCTCGTCATCCATTTCCTGCCCTTGGAAGCCATACCTATATCCCCTAATCATTCACCACAATTCTAGAATTCACCCAAACATCATTGCTCTTAATCATTACAATATATGTTCCTGCCGATAGTTTACTGGTATTTAACTCAATTAAATTCTC
>Ga0079223_10000773_pt1 | contig 17542 bp, 19 predicted proteins | sample Stecom2011_FD_75072 | JGI IMG/M metagenome (GOLD analysis project Ga0079223, IMG submission 75072) | Agricultural soil microbial communities from Utah to study Nitrogen management - Steer compost 2011 | ecosystem: Environmental > Terrestrial > Soil > Agricultural land | place: USA: Utah... | reverse complement strand
TGATGCTCCTCGGCACGCCCGGTGGCAGTCACGCCGGGCGGGTGGCGGCAACACCTGCAAACGCAACGCGGGCGCTGTGGCCATGAACGGCTGCAGCGCCCGCGTTGCAATTTTTCGGGCGGCCTCAGACGCAGAATCTTCAGGCGGCCTGAGGCAGCGAATCTTTACGCGGCCTGAGGCGGGAAGTCGGCCTCGCGCAGCGCCGCTTCGATCTGCTCGCGGCTGGCGGTGGTGATCACTTCCACCTTTCGCGAGGGTGGGTCGGCCTTGACCTGTGCCTGGGGATCGACGTTCTGAATGGCGCGGGTGACGCCGCGCACACAGCCGCCGCAGGTCATGTTTTCGATATGGAATTGCATGTGAGCCTCTCCTGACTGGAAACGATGAAAGCGTAAGGGTTCCAACGGTGGGAAGGTCAAGGGGCGACGGGAATCAGCCGCCCGAGACGCGCGAGCGCCGCCGTGACGATGACTGCGAACGCCAGCCGTGCCCACAGAATGGCGGTGAGGTCGGCCCCCATCAGCAGAATCAGCAGGGTGTCTTCGATCACGCTGTGGCACAGCCCCAGAAAGGCCATGGTCAGGAAGATATCGCGCGCCGACATCTTGCCGGTGCGTGCTTCGCGGATCAGCAGCCCCGCACCGATGCTGATGCCCAGGGTGAAACCGATGATGGTGACATTGGTGGCTTCACGGCCGATGCCGATGACGCGCAGCAGGGGCGCGAGGGCGGCATGCATCAGCCGCTCGATACCCACCGCCTTGAGCAGGCGCAGCAGCGCCATGAGCCCGAGAATGATCAGGAAGATCATACCCAGCGCGCGTAGCTGCGTGAGCGCCCACGCGGCAAGCGAGGGATCGTGCACTTCGGGCCGCCACAGCATGGTGGCCGGTTCCTGAAGCGTGCCCGTGGCGCTATACCACAGGTTCAGCAATGCGCCCAGGCTCAGTGCACCGCCCAGGCGGATGAGCAGGGTGGCGGGCCATGAGACGCCCGTTGCTTTGGCCACCGCGCCTTCGACGGGCAGCGAGTGGGCCACCAGAATCATGGTGCCCAGTACGCTTACCTGCGCGATGCTCAGCTGCATGTCCATGTCGGCAAATACCGCCAGCCCTGTGTAAATGCTGGTGAGCATGGCCGCCGCCCATACGATGCCCGTTTCGGCCGGAAGGCCGACCAGGTGCATGACCGGGGCCAGCACACCCGCCAGCATATGCGTACCCCCGGCCATGTCGAGCGCCTTCACGACAATGAGCGCCGGGATCATGAGCCGGATGAGGATCAGATACGAGGAAAAGGCGTCGCGAAGAAGGCGCCCGACGGGCGCGGCCACTACGGCAAGCCGGGACATGAACTCTGCTGGAAAAGGGGGTGGAAGGCGGCGCGGCGGGCTGCTGCCCGCCTCAGGCCGCATTATAGCTGCGATCCCCGAAGATCGCGGAGCCGATGCGCACCTCGGTGGAACCCTCGGCTACCGCCAGCTCATAGTCGCCGCTCATGCCCATTGACAGACGCTCGAGGCTGACGCCGGGGATACCCCGTTCGCGCATGGCGTCGCGCAGTTCGCGCAGGCGCCGGAAGCAGGCGCGCACGGCCTGTGGGTCGGCATCGTTTACCGCCATGGTCATGAGCCCCTGCACCTTGAGCCGCGGCGTTTCTGTGGCCAAAAAGCGCAGGAAGTCTTCAAGTTCTTCCGGATCCAGACCGAACTTGCTGGGCTCGGGCGAGGTCTTGACCTGCACCAGGGCGTCGAGGCTGCGGCCTTCGAGCTCGAGACGGCGCTGCAGGGCCAGCGCAAGTTCCCGCCGGTCGAGCGACTGGATTTCGCTGGCGTGGCGGGCGATTTCCTTGGCCTTGTTGGTCTGCAGGTGGCCGATCATCACCCACTGGGCGGGGGTGTCGGCCAGCGACGCGGCCCGTGCGCGAATGTCTTGCGCCTTGTTCTCGCCGAATCGGGTCATGCCCGCGGCGATGGCTTCGCGTACTGCGGCGTCGTCAAAGGTTTTGCTGACCGGCAGCAGCGTGACGCTGCCGGGTGTGCGGCCGGCTTCAATGGCCAGTGTGTCGAGGCGTTGCCGGATCGCAGCGATGCGCCCGGCTATGGTGGAAGGTGCTGCCATGTCAGGTATTCAGGGCTTCTCGGACGCCGGCCAGCAGTTCGTAGGAACGCAGCCGGGCCTGGTGATCGAACGTATTGCAGGTAATGATGAGCTCATCGGCGCCCGTGCGGGCAATGAATTCGCGCATGACATGTGTGACCGTTTGCGGCGCGCCGATGGCGGCGCACGACAACACGCTGTCGAGCAGGGCGCGCTCGTGGGGCGCCAGCGTGTCGGTGTAGCCGTGCACCGGGGGCGGCAGGCGTATGGGCCGGCCGTTGCGCAGGCTCACGAACGACTGTTGCCACGAACTTGCCAGAAGGTGAGCTTCGGCGTCGGTGTCGGCGGCGAAGACGTTGTAGCTTAGCATGACGTATGGCTTGTCGAGATGGGCCGAGGGCTGGAAATTGGCACGGTACACCTCGATCGCCTGCATCATCATCTGCGGCGCGAAGTGCGACGCGAAGGAATAGGGCAGCCCGAGATAGGCCGCCAGCTGGGCGCCGAACAGGCTCGAGCCCAGTATCCAGAATTGCGGCGAAAGCCCCTTGCCGGGTACGGCGGTGACGGGCAGGCGGGAATTCTCGGAAAAATATTCCATGAGCTCGACCACGTCGCGCGGGAAGGCGTCGGGGTCGGTGTCGAGATTGCGGCGCAGCGCGCGCGCCGTGACCTGGTCGGAGCCGGGCGCGCGGCCCAGACCCAGATCGATGCGGCCGGGGTAGAGCGATTCGAGCGTGCCGAACTGTTCGGCAATGACGAGCGGGGAATGGTTGGGCAGCATGATGCCACCGGCCCCCACGCGCATGGTCGAGGTGCCGCCGGCGATATGGCCGATGAGCACGGCGGTGGCGGCACTGGCGATTCCCGGCATGCCGTGGTGTTCGGCCAGCCAGTAACGGTGATAGCCCAGCGCCTCGGCATGACGGGCCAGTTCGAGACTGTTGCGAAACGAGGCCGCCGCGTCACTGCCTTCGGTGATGGGTGCCAGATCGAGTACGGAAAGTATGGTCATCCCGAAATAGTACAACGTGTGCCGTTGCGTGCCCGCGTGCGTTTCAGATGCGGCCCTGATGCATGCGCCCGACCCGGGCACCCACCACCATTTCGGTAATCCAGTTCACCAGTATCGACGTGTAGGCCTGTTGTGAGGCCTTGTCGGTCAGCCCGTGATCGGCGCCGTCGATCACCCGGTGGGTGAGCGAATGCGCGTGCTGGAATGCCGCCCGGTAGCTCATGATCGTCGAGCGCGGCACCAGGTGGTCGTTTTCCGATTCGACGAGCAGCACGTCGCCGCGAAACTGCAGGCAGGCCGCAAGAGCCCGGTTCTGTACCGCCGGCACCAGGGTGCTGCGGTAGCGCGCCAGATCCTCACGGTCGAGTTTGCGTTTGGGCGTTTCCCATTGTTCATCGCGGTAGAGCGAGGGCACGCGCAATGACAGCCAGCGCACCGGCCGCAGTGTGGTCAGTATTGTGGAAAGATATGCACCGTAGCTGGTGCCCACCACGGCGATGGCCTGAGTGTCGATGGCGGGGTGGCGGTGCAGGCAGTCGTAGGCCGCGATCAGGTCGCGCAGGTTCTCTTCGCGTGTCACGGTCTGCTGGCGGGGGGAGTTCTTGATGTGTCCGCGCAGGTCGAAGGTCAGGCAGACACAGCCCAGGCCGGCAATGCCGCGTGCGCGGTCCAGGTCGCGTTCCTGACTGCCACCCCAGCCGTGAACGAATAGCACCCCCGGCACCTTGCTGCGGGGCGCCAGAAACGTGCCCGCCATGACTTCGTCTTCAATGGTGATCTCAATCGTATGCGTGTTTGTGGTCATATGCGTGCACCATGACGTACTTGCAGATCCGGCCCAGTTCCGGGTCGACGCCCGCATACGTCAGAAGCGCGTCGGGCGGTGCCGGTTCCGAATCGTTGAATATTTCACGCGTTTCGGCCCAGATGCGGGTGCATGCCGGATCGGCGGCGAACACTTCGGCGGCCGCGATTTCCGCGCGACTTGCGCCGCCGATGCGCCACGACTGTTCCAGTACGCCGATCAGCGTCTCGCCGTCCGGGCCGGTGCCGGCGGCAATGTCGTAGTTGCGCCGCGACGCGAAGAAGCCCGGGTAACAGGCGTCGGCCGCGCGGTCATAACGCTGTGCGTGTCGCACCGCAAGGCGGCGCGCCGGCCCCAGGGGCAGGGCATCGAGCGCCCCGTATCCGCCTCGTGCGAACAGCAGCTGCGAGCCGCCGTAGACGGGCTCGCCGTGCCGGTCGGAGGTCAGGCGCTGTGTGCCGATGTAGCTCGCCGTGAGCCCCGGAAGGCGCAGTTGCCCCACACTGTAGGTGGTGACATCTTGAAGATGCAGTTCCAGCACGATGCCGAACTGGGCGAGCGACTCCGTGTCAAGCTGCGCCAGTTCGGCTTCCAGCGCGTCGGCATCGGCAAGAAGCGTCTGCCCGCGGCCACCGGTGGCCTTGACGGGTTTGAGCCGCAACGCATGGCGCCCCAATCCCAGTTGTTGCGCGGCGATGCGCAGGTCGCCCACGGAAAAGGCCGTGCGGCCCGGCAGCGTGGCGCCCCTGACGTGCTCGACGAAGGCGTCGGACCAGCCGGCAGGCCGCTGTGCGTGGGGCCCGACCAAGCCATGCGTGATGGCCTTGGTGGGCATGAACGGGTGATCGGCGTAGCCGCCGAAGAGATCGAGTTCGTTGCGAATGCCCAGCGCCTCGCGTGTGGCGGGTGTCAGCACGGTATCGGTGGGCACGAAATACCAGTGCCCGCTTGCATGGCGGCTGCTGTCGTAAACCCCGTCGAAGGGCCGCCCCAACAGGTTCGCAATGCGCCGGGCAATATCGTGATGAATGCGGTCTTCATGCTCGGGCACGTGACGGCGTGAGGGGTACAGAACGACGGCATCGTGGCGGGATGTCAGTGTGGCGCTCATGGCTGCACCCGGTTTGCGTGGCGACGCGTTGCGGCCGGCGTCACCGTGTGGCGATTGCGCAGGGCGCCGTGCCCCGCTCTCGAAAACGCGCTCGGCCCGTGAGGGGCGGAGCGCGTCGAACTGCACGTGCAGTGCCGGATCAGCGCTGCGTGCGGACCTCGGGCAGCGCCTTGAGCTGCTCTTTGGTGTAGCCGGAAAGCAGTACACGATCGTCGCGGCGCTCGAAGCGGTCGAACGGGACGGCGACTTCCTTCTCGCCCATACCCAGGAATCCGCCTGCACCTACAAGCAGGTACATGGTACGACCGTCGGACGAAATGATCACGTCCTTGATGTCGCCCACTTTCTCATCGTTCTCATTGAAGACGCTCTTGCCGATGATGTCGTCCTTGGCGCTCCAGCCGGTAATCGCTTCCGTGGAGGCGGCGGAGTCGCTTTGCCCGGCGGTGCCCGGCATCGTGCGGGCGTCGTCGCCCGTGGTCGTGCCGGCGGTGCCCGGTATGGTCGCCGTACCGGAGGCGTCCGGCGTCACGGCGCCCGATGCGCCCGGCGTGGTGGCGCCTGACGCGCCTGGTGTGGTGGTGCCCGAAGCGCCCGGTGTGCCTGCTGCGCCGCCCGCCGCAGTACCGGAGCTGCCCGGAGTGCTCGAGCCTGCGGCGCCCGAATCGGAGGCGCCCGGCGTCGGGTTGGTCTGCATGGACGCGCCATCGGCTGCGCGGTTGTTGCCCGTGTCGGGCGTTGTGGTGGTTTGTGCGTACGCGGTGCCCAGAACGAGCGGCAGGCTGACGGTGAAAGCGGTTGCAAGGGTTTTGATGTTCATGACTACCTCCTGTTGAAAGTCAACGGCACCGAAGCAAGCCCTGTGCCGCCGAAAGGTCGGGCGCCCGGTTACAAGCGGGTACGCCGGTTGCTGAGGGTCGTTCGCAACGAAACGCGTCTTCAACGCCAACAGGAGCTAGTCATGAAAAAGGGAAAACGAATCGCAACCGGAGCGGTCACGCTGGTCTTGCTGGCCGGTCTGACTGCATGTGAAGGCATGTCGCGCCAGGGCCGCAACACGGCCATCGGTGCGGGTGCAGGCGCCGTGGGCGGCGCGGTGCTTACGGGTGGCAGCACGGCCGGCACGCTGGGTGGCGCAGCCATCGGCGGCATCGTCGGGCACGAAGCCAGCAAATAGCGCGCAACGGTTCACCATAACGACCACAGGGCGCGTGCGCTGGAACCGCAGTTCGTCGTGCAAGCCCTTTAACCAAGAAAGGAGTGCCAATGCTCTATACGATTGCCGTCATCCTCGTCATACTCTGGCTGCTGGGGCTCGTCTCGTCTTACACCATCGGCGGGTTTATCCATATTCTGCTCGTGGTGGCGATCATCATTCTGCTGGTTCGCATCATTAGCGGACGCGCACCTTAGACAGGCACGGCACCGCCTGCCTGCCGACGACCGGCCGCCTCATCGGGCGGCCGGTATCATTTTGTCCCTGCGCGATTCGTTCCTCCGCAATTACAGCAAACTGCGCTATTGACGCTGCCCCGCGCGCCCAATAAGCTGCCAGGGGCAGACGTAACGGCTGCCAACAATTTCATGCATGGAGGAACGACATGAGTGCAACGAGCACAACACGCCGCCTGCGGCATCTGGTGGCAGGGCTTGCCGCTGCAGTATCCCTGTTTGCGGCGCCGGCCGCCTCTGCGGCCTATCCGGAAAAGCCCATCCGCCTCATCGTCGGGTTCTCGGCAGGGGGCACCACCGATGTCGTGGCCCGGGTGCTGGGTAAGGAAGTGGGTGAAGCGCTCGGCCAGCCGGTGGTCGTCGAAAACCGCCCCGGCGCCGGCAGCAACATCGCGGCCGAAGCGGTGGCGCGTGCCGAGCCCGATGGCTACACGTTACTGATGGTCGCCGTCACCAGTGCCATCAACCACACGCTGTACAAGAATCTCAGTTTCAATCTGGTCGACGACTTCACGCCCATCGCGCTGGCGGTGCAGGTGCCCAACGTGCTGGTCGTGCACCCCGACGTCAAGGCCAATTCGGTGGCCGAGCTGGTTGACCTGCTCAAGGCGAATCCAGGCAAGTACAACTTTGCCTCCTCGGGCAGCGGCACGTCCATACACATGGCGGGCGAACTCTTCAAGCTGCGCGCCGGTGTCGACGTGGCCCATATTCCGTACAAGGGCAGCGCCAACGCGGTCACCGATCTCATAGGCGGGCAGGTCGAATACATGTTCGACAACATGCCGTCGGCCTGGCCGCACGTCGAATCGGGCAAGCTGCGCGCACTGGCGGTCACCACCGCAGCGCGTTCCGAAACGGCGCCCGACCTGCCCACCATGCAGGAATCAGGTTTCCCGGATTTCGACGTGTCGTCGTGGTTCGGCGTCATTGGCCCGAAGGGCATGCCCGAAGATGTCGTGAACACGCTGAACAAGGCCATACGCGACGCCCTGGCCAAGCCTGAAGTGCGTGAACGCCTGCGTGGCCTGGGTGCCGTGCCGGCCGACACCAGCCCGCAGGAATTCGGGCAGTTCATCAAGACCGAAGTCGAGACCTGGGGGCCGGTGGTCGAGGCGTCGGGCGCCCGCGTCGACTGATGCTGAGCGCGTGGCGGGGCCTGCCGGCACGGTGCAGTGCCGGTATCCCGCCGGTTCAGGTCTCGCCCGATCCGGGCGAGACGCCCCGCGGCGGGCACTGCGCGTAAGCCAGCTTGCCCGCCTTGATCATGGCCGTGCAGACGCCGCGCAGCATGTCGACCTCGTCGTTGCTGAGTGCGCTGCGTGCGAACAGGTGCCGCATACGCGGCACCAGTTTTTTGGGGTGGTCCGGGTCAAGGAATTTCACCCAGATCAGGGCTTCCTGCCAGTGTTCCATCAACTGTTGCACGCGCTCGCTGCTGGCCGGCTGCGTGCCCGGGTCGGGCTTGCCGGCGGTGTCGGGCAGCTGCGTGCCGCCTTGTGCCTCGAGCAGGGCGTAGCGCAGTTCCCAGGCCGCCAGCTGCAGTGCCTGTGACACGTTCAGCGAGCTGTACGCTTCGTTGGCGGGAATGTGGCAGACACGCTGGCACAGGCCGATTTCGTCGTTGGTGAGGCCCGAGCGCTCGGTACCCAGCACCACGGCCACCCGCGCGTCGGCCACGTGTGCAAGGTGCTGCTGCGCAAGCTGTGCGGCCACGCGGATATCGCAGGCCGGCGGGCCCAGATAGCGTGGCCGTGCCGTCAGGGCAAAGGCAAGGGTCACCGGTGCCAGGGCGTCGCCGAGCGTGGGCACGACGATCGCCTGTTCCAGCACGTCGGTCGCCCCGCTGGCAAGCGCGATGGCGTCGGGGTGGCGCAGCATGTCGTGCTTTTTGGGCGCAACCAGGCACAGCTCGTGAAACCCCATGGTCTTCATGGCGCGTGCGGCCGCTCCCACGTTGCCGGGATGCGAGGGTTGAACCATAATGAAGCGCACATGCCGGAATGGCTGCACCTGATCAGACCGTGGCAGGGAAGTCATCTAAAATACGCAGTTTGCGCTCTGGAAAAAACGGATCTCTATGCACCCGATGCTCAATACCGCCATCAAGGCGGCTCGCCGCGCCGGCTCGATCATCAATCGGGCCAGCCTCGACCTTGAACGCCTGCAGGTAGCACGCAAAGGGCCCAAAGATTATGTCACGGAAGTGGACCACGCCGCTGAAGAAGCCATTAACGAAACCCTGCGTACCGCGTACCCCACCCACGCCTTCCTGGGCGAAGAATCGGGCAAGGTAGCCGGCTCCGACGACGCAGCCGGCGAAGCCCCCGAATATCAGTGGATCATCGATCCCATCGACGGCACCACCAACTTCATTCATGGTCTGCCCCTGTATGCCATTTCTATTGCGCTGCAGCATCGCGGCCAGGTCACGCAGGCCGTGGTCTACGACCCGTCGCGCAATGAACTGTTCACGGCAAGCCGTGGCAGCGGCGCCTTCCTGAACGACCGGCGCATTCGCGTCAGCGGCCAGGTGCGCTACCACGACGCGCTGCTTGCCGCTCACCTCAGCACGGCCAAAATGAACGGCAGCTCGCCGTTTGCCGGCATGTTCGCCGACTGCACGGCGGTGCGCCGGCTGGGTTCGACGGTGCTCGATCTGGCCTACGTGGCCGCGGGCCGCCTCGACGGTTTCTGCGGCGTGGGTCTCAAACCCTGGGATCTCGCGGCCGGCGGCTTGCTGGTGCTCGAGGCCGGCGGCCTGATCGCCGACTTCGAAGGCGAACAGCAATGGATGCAGACCGGGGGTGTCATTGCCGCCACCCCCAAGCTGTTCCCGCAGATGCTTTCCTACCTGAAATAAGACCGGGCGGCACGCTGCCCCACAGCCCATGAGCGAACCCTACTGCCCCGGAGCCCGCTGATGCTGGAATGGATCGCCGATCCATCGGCATGGGCGGGCCTGTTCACGCTCGTACTGCTCGAGATTGTCCTGGGCATCGACAATCTCATCTTCATTGCGATTCTGGTCGACAAGCTTCCGCCGCATCAGCGCGATCGTGCGCGCGTGGTGGGCCTGTCGCTGGCGCTGATCATGCGCCTGGCGCTGCTGTCGCTTATTTCATGGCTGGTGGCGCTTACCGACGTGTGGTTTTCCATCGGGACGCTGTCGTTTTCCAAGCGCGACATCATCCTCATTGTGGGCGGGCTGTTCCTGCTTCTGAAAGGTACGGTCGAGCTGCACGAGCGCGTGGAAGGCAAAGCGGCCCATGCATCCGGGTCACGGCTGCACGCCGGCTTCGGTGTCATCGTGCTGCAGATCGTGGTGCTCGATGCCGTGTTCTCGCTCGACGCGGTGATCACGGCAGTGGGCATGGTCGACCATCTGTCGATCATGATGGTGGCGGTCACCATTGCGATTCTGCTGATGCTGGTGGCATCCAAGCCGCTGACCCGGTTCGTCAGTGCGCACCCCACGGTCGTCATTCTGTGCCTGGGCTTTCTGCTCACCATCGGCTTTACGCTCATGGTAGAGGGCTTCGGCATCGTCGTGCCCAAGGGGTATCTGTACGCCGCGATCACGTTTTCGGTGATGATCGAAACGCTCAACCAGCTGGCGCGCCGCAACATGCGCCGGCGGGCCGCCAGCCGGCCGCTGCGTGAACGCACGGCCGAAGGCGTGTTGCGCATGCTGGGCATGGGCCCGGCCGGTGCTGCGGCAGAAGCCGGCGAGGCCGACACGGCGCCCGCCCAGGTGTTTGAAGACGAAGAACGCTACATGGTAAGCGGGGTGCTCACGCTGGCCGACCGCTCGATTCACTCGGTCATGACCCCGCGAACGGAAGTGTCGTGGCTGAACATCGACGATCCGGCCGACGTGCTGCGCGAACGCGTGCTCGCGTCACCGCACAGCTTCTTTCCCGTGTGCCGGGGTTCGCTCGACGACGTGGTGGGCATCGGTCGCGCCAAGCAGATCGTTGCCGATCTGATCGAACACGGTGCAATTCGCGTCTCGCGCCTGCGTGATCCGGTGATCGTGCACGAGTCCATCGGCATGTTGCGGCTCATGGAAACGCTCAAGCGTTCGCGTGGCCAGCTGGTGCTGGTCACCGACGAGTTCGGGGCGATTGAAGGGCTGGTGACGCCCATGGATGTATTCGAGGCGATTGCCGGCGAGTTCCCCGACGAAGACGAAGCGCCCGATATCGAAGAGCTTGAAGAAGGGCGCTGGCGCGTCGATGGCGGTGCCGACCTGCTGCACTTGGAGCTGTTGCTGAATACCGATGGCCTGGCCAACGATGACGACGACTACTCCACCGTGGCCGGCTTCATGCTCGAGCGCTTCGGCCATCTGCCCGAGGCCGGCGACCAATGCGAACATGCCGACGGCGAGGTACTGTATGTGTTCACGGTGGAACGCATGCAAGGGCGGCGCATTGCAACGGTTCTGATCGAACGCAAGCCGGCTGCCGATACCGAAACCCAGGAAACGAAAAACGAATGACCGAATCCGCTTGGTTCATGCTCAAGGCCCTGTTTCTGGGGCTGATAGAGGGTTTCACGGAATTCATACCCGTATCCAGCACGGCGCATCTGCTGCTCATCGGTTCCTGGATCGACTTTTCCTCGAGTGACGACAAGGTGTTCGAGGTGGTGATCCAGTTCGGCTCGATTCTGGCAGTGATGTGGATCTTCCGCGAACGCCTGCTGCATCTGTTTCGGGGTGCGCTCACACGCGATCCGGTCGAGCTTGCGTTCATGCGCAATCTCATCATCGCGTTCCTGCCGGCCGCCGTCATCGGTGCGCTCGCCATCAAGTACATCAAGATGCTGTTTCACAGCCCGGCCGTGTTCGTGTTCACGCTGGTGGTGGGCGGGCTGATCATGCTTTGGGTAGAGCGCAAGCCGCAATATGCGAAGTTCGGCGCCGCCCAGCCCGGTGTGGTGGGCGAGACCGAGACCACGCGGCGCGCCACCGCCCACGCGCTGGAAGAGATCACCTGGAAGCAGGCGCTGGTGGTGGGCTTTGCGCAATGCCTGGCCATGGTTCCGGGCACGTCGCGTTCGGGCGCCACCATCATCAGCGGCATGCTGGCGGGCATCGACCGGCGCACGGCAACCGAGTTCTCGTTCTTTCTGGCCATGCCCACCATGCTGGCCGCAACCGTCTACGACCTGTGGCGCAACGCCTCGGTGCTCAGCAGCAGCGAATTCTCTGCAATCGCCGTGGGCTTCGTGGCGGCGTTCGTCAGTGCGCTGGTGGTGGTGCGTGCGGTGCTGCGGTTCGTGGCGCGCCATACCTACAGGCCGTTTGCCTGGTATCGGGTCGGCCTGGGTATCGTGGTGGCGGTGTGGCTGGCGTGGCCGTGACGGCCGCGCGTTTCACCGCCTTCGGGGCGTGCGTCGTTGCATGATTCAGGCTGTATACCGCAGCGGCCTCCCGTATAATTCCGGCCTGAATCGTTCATACAGGAAGGGCTTCAAACATGGCCGACGAATGTTGCGGGCATAAGCTTAGAGACATCTCTCATTTCAAGGCGGCGATCCGGAATTTCCGCACGGAATACTACGAGCGCCACCCCGAGCTGATGAAACGGCTGATCTCCGAAGGGCAGGCGCCTGCCACGCTCATCATTGCGTGCTGCGATTCGCGTGTCGAAACGGGCCTGCTCATGCAGGCTCAGCCGGGCGAACTGTTCACGGTGCGCAACGTGGCCAATCTGGTGCCGCCGTATGAACCCGACGAAGAGCTGCACGGCACGTCGGCGGCCATCGAGTATGCAGTGCGCGATCTCAAGGTCGATCACATCATCGTACTGGGTCACGCGCAGTGTGGCGGCATTCGTGCCATGATCACCAAGGCCATGGGCAAACAGATCGACCGCGATTTCATCGGTCCGTGGGTGAGCCTGGCGCATCGGGCCACCGAGCTGTACGTGAACAGCCCCAACGGTTATCGCGAGCCGGTCTCGCTCGATCTGCTCGACAAGAACCCCAGCCTTGTCGAGCGCGCCGCCATCACGGGCTCGCTGCACAATCTGCTGACCTATCCATGGATCAAGTCGAAGGTCGATGCGGGCACGCTGGCGCTGCACGGCTGGTGGTTCGATATCGAATCGGGCGACCTGTGGACCGCGCAATACCCCAATCTCTGGCTGATGCCGGTACTCGACGAGTGATCGCGCCAGTGCCCTCTTGCACGCACTACGCCCAGCGTTGACCATGCGCCGACCTGACAACGCGGCATTCTGGATCAACGACCGTCTTCCGATTCCTACCGCCATCGGGCTGTCGATCGAGCAGCTGGCCTTTCTGGGCGCGCTGCTCGTCGTACCCAATCTGTTTGCGCACAGCGACATCGTTGCGCTGGGCACCACCTCGTTCCTCGACATCGCCAGCACCACACTCATGATGTGTGCGCTGAGCGTGCTGCTGCAGGTCACCGGCCGCTGGGGGCTGGGTGCGGGCTATTACTACCCCTTGCAGTCCACGCCCACCGTATTCGCGATCATGATGGTGGCAAGCAGCCAGGGTGGGCTGGCGCTGGCTTACGGCATGATTTTCATCAGCGGGCTTACGCAGGTGCTGCTGAGCGGTGTGCTGATGCGCATGCGCAATATCTTCACCGTCGAGGTTGCGGGGCTGGCCGTGATGCTCACAGGCATCACCACGGGCAAGATGGGCCTGGAGGCGCTGTTCGGCATGCCCTCGCGCCCCTTCGAAATGACGGCGCTCATCGTTGCGCTGATTACGCTGGGCGTGCTGGTGTTCTGCAATATCTGGGTCAAGGCCCGCTTTCAGGCATTCACGACGCTCGCCGGGCTGGTGGCGGGCACGCTGATCGCCGCCTGGTTCGGCATGATTCCGGCCGACGTGCTGGAAGACATTGCCGAAACACCGTGGCTGCGCCTGCCCGAGGCCACGCGTATCGGCTGGCAATTCGACCCCGAGCTGATCGGGCTGTATGCGCTGATGGGCCTGTCGATGGTGCTGATGTCGCTGGGCACGCAAACGGTGGCGCAACGCGCACTGGATGCCGACTGGCACATTCCCGACCTGCGCGCCTATGCCCGCGGCGTGCGCGCGGAAGGGGTCGTGCACATGCTGGGGTCTTTCCTGGGGGCCATGCCGCAGAGCGCCAGTGGCGGGGCAGTGGGTCTGGCTACCAGCGCCGGCTGCACCAGCCGCTACCTTGGGTATTGGGTGGCGGGCGCGCTCGTTTTCATGGCGCTGTGTTCCAAGCTGATCGTGCTGTGGTTCGTGGTACCGGCACCGGTGATTGCCGCGCTCATGTTGTACCTGGGTGCACTGCTCATTGCCACCGGCCTGCGCCTGATTGCCTCGCGCATGCTCGACAACCGGCGCTCCATGGCGATTGGCCTGGGCCTGATGGTGGGGGTTGCCAACCAGTACATCGTGACCGGGCTTGCAGAGTCGATGCCGGGGCTGTCGGGGTTCATGCGCGTGGCGGGTGGCCTGAACGGCGTGCTGGTGGCCCTGCTGCTGACGCTCGTGTTCCGTATTGGTGCCACCGCGCGTACGCGGCGCAGCTTCGTCATCGAGGCCACCACGCCCGATGATCTGAGCCGGTTCATGGAAGATCAGGGCCGGCTGTGGGGCGCCCGGCGCGATTCGGTGCTGCGCGTGCGCCAGGTGGTGTGGGAAGCCTTTGATCTGCTGGCTCATAGCGGCCACATCGTCTCGACGCCGCCGCGCCTCGAAGTGCATACGCGCTTTGACGATTACGCGCTGCGTGTGCGCTTCGTTTATGAAGGCCAGCCCTTGCCAAGCGCGGGTAGTGCTCCGCCGTCCTCCGACGACATGCTCGACGATCCGGAAGCCGCTGCCCGGCTGTCCAGCTACCTGATCGGGCGCCTCGCGCGGCGCGTGCAGATTTCCGAGCGCGACGGGCGCAGTTACCTGGATCTTTACTTCGACGCCTGACCGGCAGCCATTTCCGCCAGCGTTGCGGCATCGGGCTGGTGCAGGTGCAGGCCCTCGGTGTCGATGACGACCCACCCGCCGCGGGGCGTGGCGGTGTGGTCGAGATCCCAGTCGGGCAGTACCAGCCGTTCGCATGCGCGGTTGTCGACGGTCAATGCGTGACGGCCGGGACGGTGCGTATGCCCATGTATGAGCGCGTGCACGTCGGGCCCCGCCTCGCGCAGGGCGGTGGCAATAGCGTGCGGCGTCACATCCATGATGGTCTGGGTCTTGTAGCGGTTGGCGCTGCGGCTGCGCCCGCGCGCCCATGCGGCAATACGCCTGCGCGCCGCCACGGGCAGGGCAAGGTAGGCGGCCTGCACACCGCGGTTGCGCACGATGCGGCGAAAACGCTGGTAGTTCCGGTCAGCCAGGCAGTATTGATCACCATGGGCAAGCAGCACAGGGCCTGCATCGGTGTCGAGCAATGCCGGGTCGGTCAGCAGGCGGGCGCCCACGTAACGCGCAAGGGCCGGGCCAATCAGGAAGTCGCGGTTTCCGTGCCCCAGCCAGAGAGGAATGCGTGCGCTCACCTGCTGCAGCGCATTGAGCGCTGCGCGCAACCAGGGTTCGGGCGAGGCCAGGCCGATGTCGTCGCCTGTCCAGGCGTCGAAAAGATCGCCGGCGAGAATCAGGGCATCGGCCTGCGCGGCCGCCTGCCGCAGAAAGCCATGAAAGGCGGCGGCGGTGGCGGGGGAGTCCGGCCCCAGATGCACGTCGGATGCGATCCAGAGCCGGCCCGGTATGGGCAGCCTATTCAACGACCGTGGCTTTCTCGATGACGACGTCTTCAGTGGGTACGTCTTGGTGGAAGCCGCGGCTGCCGGTCTTCACGGCCTTGATCGCGTCGACCACTTCGGTGCCTTCCACGACCTTGCCGAACACGGCATAACCCCAGCCGTTGGAGGTGGGGGCGGTGTGGTTCAGGAAGTCGTTGTCGGCCACGTTGATGAAGAACTGTGCCGTGGCCGAGTGCGGGTCGGACGTACGGGCCATGGCGATGGTGTAGCGCTCGTTCTTGAGGCCGTTGTTGGCTTCGTTTTCGATGGGGTCGCCGGTGCGCTTTTGCTTCATGCCGGGTTCGAACCCGCCGCCCTGAATCATGAAGTTGTTGATCACGCGGTGGAACACCGTGCCGTCGTAAAAGCCGTCGCGCACGTAGTTCAGGAAGTTTTCGGTGGTCTTGGGTGCTTTCGCGGCGTTCAGTTCGATGACGATGTCGCCCTGGCTGGTCTGAAGCTTGACGCGGGTTTCGGTGGTCATGGAGGGGTTACCTTCTTCTGTTGTGGTGGAGTTGGCGGCTGTTGCATGGGCGCCCGGCAGAAGCAGGGCGCAGGCGAACAGGGCGGCGCCGATCCGGCGCAGGCCGGTGCTCGGCAGAATGGAATGCAGAGTGATGTGAGCCATGTCGTGAGTACTGCCGTGGTGTGTTCAAGTGAAAAGGGCTATTGCCCGGTTTGGGCGGCGCGGAAGGATTCCTGGGCCAGAAGCAGCTGCACCCGGCCCATGTTGGCCCGCGCCTCGCGGTATTCCGGGTTGGCATGCAGCGCCATTTCGAGCGCCTGGCGTGCCATCTCGAGCCTGCCGGTCTTTACATATTCGGCCGCAAGGTTGTTCCAGGGTTCGGGCAGTTCGGGGTAGCGCGAGGTCATGTCGCGATACACGCCGATGGCGTCTTCGTGGCGCTCGAGCGCGGCGAGCGCCCGTGCGTGCAGGAACATGAGCTGTACGTCGTTGCCCAGGGGGTCGGGATTCTGTGCGTACTGCGCCTTGCGCTTTTCGATGATGCCCAGCGCTTCGGCGGCACGCCCCTGGTCGAGCATGAGCGCGATGCGGTCGGTGACCTGAGACGGCGTGAGCGGCAGACTGGTGTCGACCTTGGGTTCGATGGCTTCGAGCAGCCTGGCGAGGCTCTTCCAGCCCTTTTCCGGTGGGCGTTCGTCGGGAAAGAGGTCGTTGCCTGCCGGGGCAGGCACGGGAATCGCCGGTTGAGCCTGCGCCACGGGCGCACCGAAGGGCAGCTGCAGGCAAAGCAGCAGGGCGGTGACCGCCAGCGGGGCGGGCCAGAGATTCGGAGCGGACTTCAGGCGCACGAGCTGGGTTCCTGGTTGGCTTGCTATACTTAACGACCACCATTTTAGCCATGCTTTCGCCAGAAAAGCCCATTCTTCACAGCCGGGCCTCAGGCGCGGCTGTGGCGTCCTCTTCCGCACCATTCATAAACGGCAGATGCTGCAAATCTATAATTCCCTTACGCGTACCAAGGAAGCGCTGCGAACGGTCGAACCGGGTCATGTCCGCATGTACGTCTGCGGCATGACGGTATACGACTTTTGCCACCTGGGGCACGCCCGCATGCTGGTCAGCTTCGACGTCGTGCAGCGCTGGCTGCGCGCCTCGGGCTACCGTGTCACCTACGTGCGCAACATTACCGACATCGACGACAAGATCATCCGTCGCGCCGTCGAAACGGGGCGGCGTCTGAATGAAGTCACGTCGTTCTATATCGACGCCATGCGTGCCGACGAACAGGCGCTGGGGGTGCAGGCGCCAACGTACGAACCCCGCGCCACCGAGCACGTGGGCGACATGCTCGACATCATTGCGCGGCTTGAAGAAAAGGGCCTGGCCTATCGTTCCGACGACGGCGACGTGAATTACGCGGTGCGTGGCTTCGAGGGCTACGGCAAGCTGTCGGGCAAATCGCTCGACGATCTGCGTGCCGGTGAACGCGTTGCCGTGTCGGCAGGCAAGCGTGATCCGCTCGACTTCGTGCTGTGGAAGGCGGCAAAGGCCGAAGAGCCCGAGGAGTCGAAATGGGAATCGCCGTATGGCCTGGGTCGCCCGGGCTGGCACATCGAGTGCTCGGCCATGAGCAAGGCCTTGCTGGGCCTGCCGCTGGACATCCACGGCGGTGGCCCCGACCTGAAATTCCCGCATCACGAGAACGAAATCGCCCAGACCGAAGGTGCCTTTGGCGGCACGCTGGCGACTGTGTGGATGCACTGCGGGCCGCTGATGGTCGATGCCGACAAGATGTCGAAGTCGCTGGGCAACTTCCGTCGCATCCGCAGCAC
>Ga0079223_10000772_pt1 | contig 17558 bp, 15 predicted proteins | sample Stecom2011_FD_75072 | JGI IMG/M metagenome (GOLD analysis project Ga0079223, IMG submission 75072) | Agricultural soil microbial communities from Utah to study Nitrogen management - Steer compost 2011 | ecosystem: Environmental > Terrestrial > Soil > Agricultural land | place: USA: Utah... | reverse complement strand
TATAAAGTTTATAAATTTAATTCCTCTACACAAAATTGGGATTTATTAGCAACTAGACATAAAAATATGAATTATTATGAAGATGTTACTGAAAATTATTGTCCTTCAGGACAACATTGCCAGGCAGGTCACGATGTTTATTATCGTGTAACTGCTAGAGATGCTCAATTTGAATCGGTTCCATCTGATCAAGTAAAAACTCATGTGTTAGGTGGAGCTCCTGATAAAGTTACTACAAATCCGAAAGTTGATATAATACCTAAGGAATATAAACTTGGACAAAATTATCCTAACCCCTTTAATCCTTTAACAACAATAGAGTATCAGCTTCCCAAAAGTGGATTAGTACAATTGAAAGTTTATGATTTGCTAGGCAGTGAGGTAGCAGTATTAGTAAATGAAGTTCGATCAGAGGGATCATATACAATTAACTTCGATGCAAGTAATCTTCCTTCCGGTGTTTACATTTACTCTTTCAGGGTTAATGATTTTATACAGAATAATAAGATGACCTTGTTGAAGTAAGCTTATTATATATTGCAGCTGAACCAGGTTAAGAAATCCTGGTTCAGCACATTTTTAATTTATAAAAATATTAGAGCTAAAATTTTTACTTCACAACTCCCAAAAGATTTTTGATTGCATTTTTAAAATCTTTCTCTTCAAAAGGCTTATCTAAAAAGATACAATTCCGCCCTTTATATTTTTCTCTGTAGCGGATTATATTATTTACCGCAGAAACAAATAACACAGGTACATTTACTTGTTCCCATACTCTTTCTACAATGTCTGTTCCAAGACTCTTACCGTTTAAATAAATATCTGCAACAATTAAATCGGGGGATAATAATAATGATTTTTCCAGTAAAGTTTGTCCATCGTATACAACAACAATATTTTCAGCCCCGAGTCTTTTTAAGATTGAAGCAATGTCCATAGCAACAATTGATTCATTCTCAGCAATAATAATAGATTTAATCTTCATGGCATTAAATAAACAATGAAATAAAAAACATGTTTATTTAACCGTTGGAATGAAAAAAGAAATGAACTATAAATAAAATGTTTTTCTTCTGTTAAGTTACTGTGTATTAAACAAAAAGCAATAATTATTATTTATATACTTTTAGTTGTGATATCAGCACAAGTAAAAAAATTAAATGAAATTATAAGGGTCTGGGGAGGAACGGAGCTTTTCATCAAGAAAATCAAGCTTTTCCATATCTTCCTTTTCAATTTCAAAATCAAATATTTCGGCATTCTCCTTTATTCTTTTTGGGTTAGATGATTTTGGAATCACAACAACATCCTTCTGCAAAGACCATCTCAACATTATTTGTGCAGGAGTCTTTTCATATTTTTTTGATAGCTGCTTTATAACTTTATGGCTGAATCTCTTGCCTTTGGTAATGGGCGTGTAAGCTTCTACAATAATATTTTTGTTTATGCAATAGTTATAAACATCGGTGTCGTACATAAACGGGTTAAATTCAATCTGGTTTACAGCCGGAATGACAGATGTATTCTGAAGAAGTTGTTCCAGGTGGCTTATCATAAAATTACTAACACCAATTGATTTGCATTTGCCCTGTTCAAGAAGTTTTTCCATTGCTTTCCAGGACTCAATTCGTCCTTTTACAGGCCAGTGAATAAGGTATAAATCAATGTAATCACAATTCAGTTTACGAAGGCTTTCATCAAATGCTTTTAATGCAGCTTCATACCCATGGTCTGTATTGCCGAGTTTTGTGGTAATAAAAATTTCTTCTCTATCAATAGGATATTCCTTTATAGCATTGCCTATCTCTCTTTCATTTCCGTAAGCAGAAGCTGTATCAATCAGCCTGTACCCGCAGTCAAAAGCAGAATGAATTGCCCTGTTAACTTCTTTCTGAGAAGTAATTCTGTAAGTTCCTAAACCAAGCCGCGGGATTTCAATTCCGTTATTAAGTTTTATTTTACTGTTAATATTCAATTCTTTACCTATCATCTTTTAATAAAATATTTTTGATAAGATATATTATTAAAATCAAAAAACAATTTTTTAGAAATAATTCGAAAGAATTAGATAGATTGCACTTACAGAAAAAATAATTAAAAAACATCAAGTAGCTTTAAGGCCATAATAAAAACAGTAATTATCAAAACCATTTTTATAAAAGATTCCCCTTTTCTTATTGATAATTTAGCTGCCCACCATGCCCCGAAAGCATTGCCTGCTGCAAGGCTGATTCCCAATTCCCAGTTTATATTTCCACTAACAAGAAAAACTATAAATGCGGGTATAGTTAAGATTAAAACAATAAATACTTTATGAACATTTACAATTACAAGATTAAGTTTCATAAGATATTGAAGAGCAGCCATAATCATAAAGCCGATTCCGACCTGGATAAATCCGCCGTAGAAACCTATACCAAACATTGCGAGATGAACCGACCATGGAATTTTACTTACATTGTTTTCAGATTTTATTTTAGGATTAGGTATAATCATAGAAATGATTACGCCAATCATAATAATGCCAAGAATTTTTTCGAATGCTTCATTACCAATGCTTAAAGCAAAAACGGCTCCCGCAATGGTTCCGGGTAATGTAAGCAGTGACAGCTTCCAGCTTATTTTAAATTGGCTGTATTTTCCCCTGTTAAATACATAAATAGCGGAAATATTCTGAAGTATTACAGCAATACGGTTTGTTCCGTTAGCTACGGTTGAATCGAGTCCTAAAAATATTAATGAAGGGAGTGTTAAAGAGGAACCGCCGCCTGCAACAACATTCATAAAACCGCTGACAACACCGACGCCGAAAAGAATTAATGCCGATTCTAAGGAAGTCAAATTGTTTAATTGATTAATTGTCTAATTGTTAAATTGTTTTTAAAGATTTTTATGTCGTCCCTAAAGGGACTTCAGGAATTGGGTTTATATAATCTTCTATAAATATTTTATCCCTAAAGAGATAATAATTAAGTCTAATAATTTTTTTATAGAAAACATTTTTAATAACTAAAATTCCGAATGAATAATTAATTAAAAAACTTTTAAAATAGTATTAAAGAATATAAGATCGATTAAATAGCTTTAAATATTTTAAATATTTTCCTTTGGCCTTTATCCCTATAGAAACATAATACCTATAGAAAAAACAAAACTCAAAATTAACCGAAGTCCGCAGGAACGAAATAAGATATCTTAAATATTTCCCAATGCTTTTTTGTCCCGATAGGGACATAATATCTATAGAAAAAAACAAATCCCAACAAAATCAAAGTCCCGTAGGGACGAAATATTTTTTTGATGACATCTCTTCGCGACCGAAACAGACTATAGAGAGATGTCCTCTCATTGTCCGGATCCTGAAACAAATTCAGGATGACACAAATCTATTTTCATCTTTCCTGTCTTAATTCCAGAATTTTTAAAAAAGATTTTGTTTTTAATTCTTCCAAACTTAAACCTGTTTTTTTAATATCATCTTCATTGAAAGCACCGCAGTTATATCCTCTTATAAAAAAATTGAGTAGTGCCTGTGCAGATGCTGCATCATCAAAGGTGGTGCCCGATAATGAAACCTGTGCAGCTTTATCAATAAATCCTTTTAATCTTTTTGCAGAACTTTCAAATTCATTATGAAAGAAGGAATATACTGCTGCATATCTTACAGGAAGCTGTGCGGGATGCAGGTCCCATCCCTGATAAAATCCTGATTTAAGTGAATTGTTTATATCTTTAAAAGCAATTCTCCATGCATTAAAAATTTTTTCTCTGTTTATTCTCTTTTCCTCTTCAGTAAGATTATCTTTTTTAAAATGTGGAACAGGAAGAATATTGGTTGCTCCATCCGAAAGAAAAATTCCGCTGTCTGCAAAAGCTATCTGCATAATATCTCTTGCAAACACGGCAGCAGGATGTTCCAATGACTGATGGCTGGCACTAATTCCAAGTGCAGATGTGTAATCGTACACACCAAAATGTGCAGCAAAACATCTTCCCTGTGAAGCTTCAATTAATGATGGGATTGTGTATTCACCTTTCTTATTTAAAATTACTTCCGGTGATTCAATCATCATTTCAAATTTAATAAAACCTTCGGGAAGTGAGTGAATCTTCTCAAAGTTATTCAGCAATTCAACAAAAACTGAAACCTGTTTCGGGTGAGTTATTTTTGGTAGTGTAATTAAAAAATTATCCGGAAGTTTTCCGTTTGTTTCTTTTAATAAAGTTGTAAGAAAAATATCAAAAGTTCTTACTGCTCTTTCTTTAAAATCATCAGTCAATGGTTTTATTCTGAAACCAAAAAACGGAGGTAAAGTTTTTTCCTTAAATGCTTTGGCTGTTTCCCTTGCGGCTGTTTCGGCACTTAAATCTTCTTCATCATTTTTTCTTATTCCATAACCATCTTCAAAATCAATCCGGAAATCCTCAACAGGTTCTGATTTTAGTTTATCAATTATACGGTTATAAATCTGTTCAGAGGCGGTAGTGTGAGGTATATCAAGAACGTCAAAAAATTTCTGATAATTATCTGCATGCAGTTCAATTGTTTTAAGTGCAATTTTGCCGAGTTTTGCAGATATATCAAACTTAAATTTATCTGCTCCTCCATAAACCACGTGAACAGGCTGTCTCGCAGTATTTTCAGATGACAGGTTTTCCTTTATTTCTAATCTATTTAGAAGGTTTTTCAGGAAATTTTCATCAAAAGAAGTATTCATTCTATATTTTCAAATTAGCTTCAGTCAAATTAGTAAATCACTCATTTTAATAAAAGAAATTTAGTTCATTAGAATTTCTTATTTTAACCGGGCAAACCTTAGAAACAATTTTATTGTTCAATATGATTCCCAAAAATTCCTTCACTCAAACTGCCCCTCCTGCGGCTGAGAAAAAACCTGTTGAGATTACTGTTCACGGGCATACAAGAATCGATAATTATTTCTGGCTGAGAGAAAGAGAAAACCCGAAAGTTATTGAATATCTTAAGAAAGAAAATGATTACACAAAAGAGATGATGAAGCCAACAAAATCTCTTCAGGAAAAATTATATAAAGAATTAACGGAAAGAATTAAAAAAGATGATTCATCTGTTCCTTATTTCAAAAATGGTTATTACAATTATTACAGGTATGAAGAGAGAAAAGAATATCCTATCTACTGCAGAAAAAAAGAAAGTTTAAGTAATGAAGAAGAAATAATACTTGATGTTAATATTCTGTCTGAGAATCATAGTTACTATTCTGCCACAGGTTTATCGGTTAGTCCTGATAATAATTTTCTTGCCTTTGGTGAAGATACATTTGGCAGAAGAAAATTTGTAATTCTTTTTAAAGACCTTGTAACAGGAAAATTTTTACCGGATAGAATTACAAACACAACAGGTTATGCTGTATGGGCAAACGATAACAAAACAATTTATTATACAAAAAGAGATGAAACTTTAAGAGGCTATAAAATCTTTAAACATAAAATTGGTACAGATGAATCATTTGATGAAGAAGTTTATCATGAAATAGATGAAACCTTCAGTGTTTATGTTTATAAATCAAAATCAGAAAAGTTTATAATTATTTGTTCATTCAGCACAATTACAACTGAGTACAGATTTATTAATGCAGATTCACCTGATGCAGACTTAATTTTATTCAATCCGAGAAAGAGAGGACATGAATATACAATCGACCACCTTGGTGATAAATTTTTTATAAAGACAAATCTTAATGCTAAAAATTTCAGAATAATGACCACTCATGAGTCTGCAACATCAATTGAAAACTGGACTGAGATAATTCCTCATCAAAAAGATATTCTTATCGAGTCATTCGAGCTCTTTAATGATTATATTGTTCTGCAGGAGAGAATAAACGGGTTAACAAGATTAAGAATTAAAGATTTAAAAGATAATTCGGAAAAGTATGTTGACTTCGATGAAGAAACTTATGAAGCATCATTATATTCAAATTATAATCCTGATACTGATTATCTCAGATATTCTTATTCATCACTAACGACACCTGATTCTGTTATAGATTTTAATATGAGAACAGGAGAAAAAATTATAAGAAAGCAGGATGAAGTTCCCGGGTTTAATCCTTCAGAATATAAATCAAAAAGAATTTTTGCTGAAGCTAATGATGGTACAAAAGTACCGGTATCTCTTGTTTATAAAAAAGTTTTGAAAAGTGAAGAAGGCAACCCGCTTCTTTTATACGGATATGGGGCTTATGGTATTAATACAAATGCACATTTCAGCAGCTCAATCATTAGTTTGCTTGACAGAGGTTTTGTTTATGCCATTGCTCATGTTCGTGGCGGTGAAGAGATGGGAAGACATTGGTATGAAGAGGGAAAACTTTTCAAAAAGAAAAATACTTTTACAGATTTTATTGCCTGTGCAGAATTTTTGATTGAGAAAGGTTATACAACGCAGGATAAAATGTTTGCGGTTGGCGGAAGTGCGGGAGGATTATTAATCGGTGCCGTTATAAATATGCGTCCCGATTTATTTAAAGGCGTAATTGCAGTAGTTCCTTTTGTCGATGTTATAAATACAATGCTTGATGAATCTATTCCCTTAACAACAAGCGAATATGATGAATGGGGAAATCCAAATGAAAAAGATTATTATGAATATATTCTTTCCTACTCACCTTATGATAATGTTGAATCAAAAGATTATCCAAACATACTTGTAATGACAGGTTTGCATGATTCCCAGGTTCAATACTGGGAGCCTGCCAAATGGGTTGCAAAATTAAGAGAGAAGAAAACCGATGACAACCTGCTTCTTCTTCATACAAATATGGAAGCAGGACATTCCGGTGCTTCCGGAAGATTCAGGAGATTTAAAGAACTTGCTCTTGAATATGCATTTATACTTTATCTTTCAGGCATACATGAGTAAAGTGTATCATTTAAATAACTAACAAGGAGTACTTTATGAGATTTAAAATCATAATTGCTGCTTTAATTATTTTTTCTTCGACAATTCATTCACAGCTTTTCTATTCTGAAAATCCTCTTGCACATACTTATTCAATAGTAGCAAGAGATCCTGATACGGGAGAGATGGGAGTTGCAGTGCAATCGCATTGGTTTTCAGTTGGTTCGGTTGTAAGCTGGGCCGAAGCAGGTGTTGGTGCAATTGCTACACAGTCACTTGTAAATGTATCGTTTGGTCCGCAGGGACTTGAACTTCTCAAGCAGGGAATGAATGCACAACAGGTTCTCGATAAATTAATTTCTGAAGATGAAGGCAGAGATTTCCGTCAGCTTGCTATTGTTGATGCTGATGGTAATGTTGCTGCTTATACTGGTTCAAAATGTATTCCTGATGCAGGGCATATTATAGGAGATAATTTTTCAGTACAGGCAAACCTTATGCTGAATGATAAAGTCTGGCCTGCAATGGAGAAGGCATTTATTGAAGCTAAAGGTCCGTTAGCTGAGAGAATGATTGCGGCACTTGAAGCTGCACAAAATGCAGGCGGTGATATTAGAGGAAAACAATCAGCAGCAATTTTAGTTGTAAAAGGTGAATCATCGGGTAAAGTCTGGGAAGACAGGCTGATTGATTTACGTGTTGAAGACCATCCTGAGCCCGTAGCTGAATTAAAAAGACTCTTAAAAGTTCACCGTGCTTACGAACATATGAATAAAGGAGACCTTGCTCTTGAAAAAGGTAATATGGAATTAGCATTGAAGGAATATTCAACAGCAGAAGAAATGTTTCCGGATAATCTTGAAATGAAATTCTGGCATGCTGTTACTCTTGCAAGTAATGGTAAAGTTGATGATTCGCTCCCGATATTTAAAGAAGTTTTTATGAATGATGAAAACTGGAAAACTTTAACACCGCGCCTTGTTCCGATTGGCATACTCACTGTTAATGAAGATGATTTACAAAAAATTATGAATGTGAATTAAAAATAGTTTTACATTCCTCTTTAATTATTTTTAAGTTTGCAATTCTTATCAATAAAAACTTAAGAGGAATGAAAACTTTTATTTATTTGTTCATTGTTGTTTTTGTAAATACACTTTCAGCACAGGTCAATACAGAAAAATTCAGAAAAGAGTCGGATAAACCCGGTTACTCAGGCAGTATATCCCTTGCTGCAGGTCTGGCTTCGGGAAACTCTGAGTTTGTAAAAGCCAAAGGAGGTTTGCGAATTGATTATTCAGCCCCAAGCTATGATTTTTTTCTTGTAGGAAATTATGAATTTGAAGAAGCTAATGATGCAAAAGTTGTTAACAAAGGTTTTGCTCATCTCAGGAATATTTTATCTCTTTCCCCGGTTTTATCAATAGAATTTTTTCTTCAGAAAGAATTCAACCAGTTTATACTTCTTGAAGACAGGAATCTCGGCGGTGCAGGTTTAAGAGTTGATGCGATAAATCTTTTTGCAGATACTTCAGTTAAATCTGTAGAATTATTTTTCGGAACAGGTTTAATGTATGAAAATGAAAAATATAATATCACAGGCTCTTCAGTTACTAATTTATTCAGGTCAACAAGCTATCTGACTTTAAATTGGCAAATGAATGAAATTATTTCTTTCATTACAATAAATTATTTTCAGTTTGATGTTGAGAGATTTAACGATTTCAGATTTATTAATGAATCAGGTTTAAATTTCACTATCTTCAAAAATCTTATCTTTACTTCAGCAATCTCTTTAAGATATGATAATGAACCTGTACCGAATGTGCGGAATCATGATTTGGAACTTACTAATGGTATAACATTCAGTTTTTAATTTTATTAATCTCCGGATAGAATTTTAAACTTTAATTAAAAATTATTATGAAAAAATATTTATACCTTCCTCTGTTTTTAATATCTGCTTTAATAACATTTTTAATTCTTCCCGGGATATCAGGTGTATTTACTGTTGAAGTAAAACCCAAAAGACCTGTATTTGATAAACATACTTATCCTTACGAATGGGCATGGGTTCAGAAAACTTATCCTTATTATAATGCTGATGCTGATGTTTATATAAAAGCAATAGAACATGTTAAGAGGATGAAGGAAACACAGGCAGACAATCCTTTCAGCAATGTGCAATGGGAATTTGCCGGACCTGTAAACATCGGCGGTCGGGTTGTTGATATAGAATTTAATCCGCAAAATCCTGATATAGTTTATGCAGGTTCTGCAACGGGAGGAGTATTTAAATCAGTTGATATGGGTGTAACCTGGTTTCCTGTTTTTGATGAACAGAGTGTCCTTCCAGTCGGAGATATTGCCGTAGACCCGGTTAATCCCGATATAATTTATGTTGGTACCGGAGAAGCAAACGGAGGTCATAATAATTTTGCCGGTGGAGGTGTTTTTAAATCTGCTGATGCAGGAAATACATGGCAGTTTTTAGGACTTGAAAAAACATACAGTATCGGAAGAATAATTGTTGATCCTGTGAACCCAAATAATATCTATCTTGCTGCTGTAGGTTCATATTTTGCACCTAATCCCGAAAGAGGAATTTATAAAAGTACAAATGCTGGTTTAAGCTGGGAGAAGTCTTTATTTATTTCCGATTCAACGGGGGGGATTGATTTAATAATGGACCCGACAAATCCTTCCTTCTTAATTGCTGCTATGTGGGAAAGAGTAAGAAGACCAAACTCTTCCCATCTATTCGGACCAACAAGCGGGATTTACAGAACCACTAATGCAGGAAATACATGGGAACATTTAACAAACGGTTTGCCTAATCCTTTAACACAGGATGTTGGAAGAATAGGACTTGCAATTTCACAATCCAATCCCAATATCATTTATGCTTTATATAATGATGGCTATATATATTCAGGCTTGTATAAAACAACAAACAAAGGTGACAGCTGGATAAATGCAGATCCTGATTATGAAATAAATGTAGGTGTAAGCAACTTTAGCTGGTATTTCGGTCAGGTAAGAATTCATCCAACAAATCCTGAAATTGTTTATGCTATGGATGTTTCATTTATGAGGTCTACAAACGGTGGAAATAACTGGCCGGTAGTTTATGGTTACTCAGGTCCGCCTCAGCTTCATGTTGATCATCATGCGTTAGCTTTTCATCCTCAGAATCCCGATTATATCTTATGCGGAAATGACGGCGGAATAAATATTTCAACAGATGCAGGATTAACATGGTCGCAACCGGTTCAATTACCAAATACACAGTTTTATGAAATAGGTCTTGATTATAATAATCCTCAAAAACTTTATGGAGGAACCCAGGATAATAATACAATCAGAACAAATACAGGAAGCACAGATGATTGGGACAGAATCTGGGGTGGAGATGGTATGTATGTTAATGTTGATTTTACAAATCCGGATATCATTTATGCTGAATCTCAATTCGGATATCTTGTTAAGTCTGTTAACGGCGGAATCAGTTTTTCTCCTGCTATGAATGGTATAAATGGTGGAGAACCGACAAACTGGTCAACCCCTGTTATTATGTCTCATCATAATCCTGAAGTTCTTTATTACGGAACCGACAGAATTTACAGAACATCGAACGGTGCAAACTTCTGGACAGCAATTAGCGGAGATTTAACAAATGGTATTCCCGGAACAAGACTCGGCACTGTTACTACTATTGCAGTGGCTCCTTCTGATTACAATGTTATTTATGCAGGAACAGATGATAGTCATATCTGGGTAACAACTGATTACGGAAATACCTGGACAGATATTTCTCTTCATCCAAATTTACCTGACAGATGGGTAACAAGAGTAGTTGTTGACCCCAAAGATGCAAATACGGTTTATGTTACTTACTCTGGTTTGAAATGGAATGAGCCTCAGCCGCATGTTTTTAAAAGCACCAATAGGGGTGAGAGCTGGGTGGATATTAGTTCAAATCTTCCTGATGCCCCTGTTAATGCTTTTGCTGTTGATAACAATAATTCAGATTGGCTATACCTCGGCAGTGATGTAGGAGCTTTTGTTAGTTTTAACGGCGGGGGTCACTGGAGTATTTTAGGTGAAGGCTTACCTGTAGTTTCCGTTTATGATATGAAAATTCATCCGACAGAAAATTATCTTGCAATTGGTACACATGGCAGATCAATGTACAGACTGGATTTAAATCAGCTTACTGTTGATTCTCATGATGAAAATCTCTTAGCAAATAATTTTAAGCTTAATCAGAATTACCCAAATCCATTTAATCCAACTACAACAATATCATTTACGATAGGTCAATCCTCATTCGTAACATTGAAAGTTTATGATGTAATTGGCAGAGAAGTAGCAACTCTTGTTAATGAAGAAAAACAACCAGGCACTTATAAAATTAATTTTAACGCAGGCCAGGACTCCAGTCCTGACATAGCAAGCGGAATTTATTATTTCAGATTACATGCCGGTAATTTTTCTCAAACAAAAAAGATGATTTTATTAAAGTAGATACAAAAAAATAGCCCACAGATCGGGCGATCAGGGGCTACACTTCTTTTTATGAAAGGGCAGGGGAGAACCCTTCCACAGAAGCTCTGCTAATTTACATATTAAAATTTAAAATCAAAATGAGATGAAAAAATTTTAAGGGGTTTTAGGGTGCTTTATTATCAACTTATTCAACCGCCTATCAAAAAATAATTTTATAGATTTTTATATAAAGTATATTCCTCTATTCCAAATAAAAACGTCGAGGAGGAGATATGTTTAAGGTTTATTTAACCACCCTTTTTCTTTTTATTTTTTTTACTTATTCAGCTGCACAAAATCTTTCATTGCCGCAGCCGAGTCCTAAGGCTTCGGTTGTTCAAACTGTCGGACTTACTGATATAAAAATAGATTATCACAGACCGGGAGTTAAAGGAAGAGAGGTGTGGGGTAAACTTGTTCCTTACGATGCAGTGTGGCGTGCCGGTGCTAATGAAAATACAACAATTTCTTTTTCAGATGAAGTAATGATAAATGGTCAATCATTACCCGCAGGAACTTACGGCTTGCATATGATTCCCTCACAAAATGAATGGACTGTAATTCTGAGTAAAAATTATTGGGCATGGGGAAGCTTCACTTATAATCAAAATGAAGATGCTTTAAGATTAAAAGTTAAGCCTGTTACGGCAGAGTACCAGGAATGGCTTAGTTATTCTTTTGAAAACCTTTCACCAAATAGTGTAGATGTTGTAATGCACTGGGAAAAATTAAAAGTTCCTTTTAAAATTGAAATTGATCAGAAAAAAATTATTACACAGCATTTTAATAAAGAATTAGGTGGATTGGATCAATTCTTCTGGCAGCCATGGAACCAGGCAGCTACTTATGCTTATCAAAATGATTTTGATGTTGACCAGGCGCTTCAATGGGTAGATCGTTCAATTAATATGAATAGAAACTTCCAGAATTTATGGACAAAAGCTAATCTCCTTGAAAAGAAGGGCGATATTAATCAGTCTGAAACATTGCGTGAGGAAGCCTGGGCAGTTTCTACTGAAGCAGATATAAATGCTCTTGGTTACCAGTATCTTTTTTCCAACCAGATTGATAAAGCTATTGAAATATTTAAGAAAAATGTTGAAGACTATCCTGATTCCTGGAATGTTTATGACAGCCTTGGTGAAGGTTATGCTGTAAAAGGAGAAATTGAACTTGCAAAAAAATATTACCAGAAAGCTTATGAAATGGTAAAAGATGAAGGGAACAAAAAACGTATAAATAATATTCTTAAAAGTTTTGCTTCAAAATAATGACTTCCGCAAATCTGCCTTTTTGTTTTGAACTTCTCCCGGGTTCAGCAGAGAGGCAGATATTTTTTTGCAGAATTCTTTTATTGACATCGAAAAATTTTTCAACATTAATAAGCTTAAAATTAATTGGTAAAAGTTATTCTCTGCTACTAACCCACCGGGCAATTAAATCTTATTTGTTATTATCAGGTATAAGCAGAATAAAACTCTTTACATTTATTTCTTGTTGATTACTTTTAACATAAATTGTTAGCACTTAAGTTTGTGTTAAGATAGATTTATATTTAACAAAAAGATTACCGGAAGATTACACTTGCAGGAAGAAATTAATAATACAGGTTTCAAATTAACCAAAGGAAGAAAGAGCATTATCTTTCCATGTGCTTTTGTTATTTTCATCTGGCTTGTTTATTTATCTCAAACAGCATATAACATTCCTTTTGCACATTATGGAATTCTGCCGAGAACAATCCGGGGTCTTTCAGGTATTTTGTCAGCACCTTTAATTCATGCAGATTTAAGCCATATTATTTCAAATACACCAACACTTTTAATATTAAGCGTAACTGTAATTTATTTTTATCCTGACTCATCATTAAAAGTATTGGCATCAATTTATTTATTAACAGGAGTTCTTGTCTGGTTATTTGCACGACCGGTTTATCACCTTGGTGCTAGCGGGATTGTATATGGACTTCTCGGGTTTCTATTTTTCAGCGGAGTTTTCAGAAGAGACAACCGTTCAATTGCAATTGCTTTACTTATAACTTTTTTATACGGCGGATTAATCTGGGGAGTATTGCCGGGTGCACAGGGAATTTCATGGGAGTCACACCTCTTCGGAGGATTCTCAGGTATAATTGTCGCATTTATTTTCAGAAAACATGATCCCTATATAAAATATGATTGGGAGAAAGAAGAAATACCTGATGAAAATAATCCGGGATAATTATTTTAGAATTTAATAAAGGAAATTTTATGAAGAAAACTTCAGAAGTTAGAAAATACAGACTTGATATGAATGATAAGATTCTTAATTCAGGTTTCAGAGATTTTAATAAATTTTTTGCTCTCGATAATAAAGCATATATTGATGGTGCTCTTCCTGCAAAAACAAAAGAACTAATGGGACTTGTCGGTTCAATGGTATTAAGATGCAATGATTGTATCTTCTACCATATCGATCGTTCAATTCAGGAAGGTGCATCACGCGAAGAATTGTACGAATCATTTAACATTGCCCTGATTGTCGGAGGTTCTATTGTTATTCCTCATCTCAGGTATGCGTTTGAAATAATGGAAGAAATCTTTAAAGAAAATGAAAAAGCAAAAGAATAAAAAGCTGATATTACCGAAACAAATTATTACCGCCGATAAGGCAGGAACAATCTTAAAAAATACTGCGGTTGAGATTGATAATAATGTTATAAAATCAATCAGAAAATTTAAACCTGCAGAGATTGAATCATTCCCGGGCGAAGTATTAATTTCCGAAAATCTTACACTTATACCGGGATTTATACAAACACATATTCATTTATGCCAGACACTCTTCAGGGGATTAACAGATGAACTTGATTTGCTTGACTGGCTGCAGAAAAGAATATTTCCTTATGAGAATGCCCTTAACAAAAATTCAATTGCTGTTTCTGCAAGACTTGGTTTAAATGAATTAATGAGAGGAGGAACTACTACTATACTCGATATGGGCAGTTTAAGATTTCAGGAAATTATTTTTGAAGAGATTATTAATTCCGGAATAAGAGCTTTTGCCGGAAATTGTTTGATTGATATTAATGAATTATTTGAACCATTCTGTTCAACAAAAGAAGAACAGTTAAAATATTCAGAAGAACTTGCAAAAAGCTTTCACAACTCCGCTGAGGAGAGAGTTAAATATGCATTTACACCAAGATTTGTTCTTACCTGCAGTGAAGAATTATTAAAAGAATCGTACAATATGATGAAAGATTTTCCAGGTTCACTCTTTCACTCACATGCTTCTGAGAATATACGTGAACTTACAGAGATACGTAAAAAATTCAAGCAGGAGAATATTGAGTATTTCAATTCTTTAAATATTATTGATGATCATTCTGTTTTAGCACATTGCATTCATATAAACGAAAATGAATTTGATATCTTAAAAGATAAACAGGTGAAAGTTGCACACTGCCCTTCATCAAATTTAAAATTAGGTTCCGGAATTGCTGATGTACCGAAGATGATTAAAAAAGGTATTTCTGTTTCGCTTGGTGCTGATGGAGCAGCATGCAACAATAAATTAAGTGCGTTTACGGAAATGAGGACGGCAGCATTAATTCAGAAACCTGTTTATGGTCCGGCTGCGCTCGATGCAGAAACAATTTTCAGAATGGCTACAATTGAAGGAGCAAAAGCTTTACACATTGAAAATGAAACAGGAAGTATTGAAGAAGGGAAGAAAGCCGATCTTGTGTTAATTGATCTCGATAATCAGTTTAAAGTGTATTCACATGATGAAGAGCATATCTATTCAAATCTTGTTTATTCTTCTTCACGTGAAGATGTTATTCATGTTATGATTGACGGGAACTGGGTTGTAAAAGATGGTGTATCGCTCGTGTATGATGAATTTCAAATGCACAGAGAAGGAATAGCAGAGTTGAATAAGCTTCTTAAAAGAATCTGAAATGAAAAAACTGATTTTTGCTTCAAAAAACAGAGGAAAAATTAATGAGGTCAGAAATATTTTCTCTGATTTCAATATTGAAATCACATCACTACTCGATTTAAATGATAATCTTAATATTGAAGAAAGTGAAAATACATTTGAGGCAAATGCAAAAAAGAAAGCTGCAGAAATATTTGCGAAATATAAATTGCCGGTAATTGCTGATGATTCGGGAATTGAAGTTGAACAATTAGGTAACAGACCGGGAGTTTTTTCTGCAAGATATGCAGGTGAAAATGCTACCGATGATGATAACAACAGAAAATTAATTAGTGAATTAAAAGATTTTCCAGATCCACATTTTGCAAAGTATGTCTGCTGTGCAGTCTATTGTGATGAGGAAAATTATTTTGCAGAATATGGTGAAATTAAAGGCACAATAACTAGTTATGCGAAAGGAATAAACGGCTTCGGGTATGATCCATATTTTATACCTGACGGATACAGTAAAACAATGGCTGAACTTTCACCTGATGAAAAAAACAGGATAAGCCACAGGGCAATAGCTTTCAATAAATTAAAAAAGAAAATAGATATGATAAAGGAGTAAAAATGAAAAGCAAATTATTATTGTTCATTTTAATAATATCAACAGTTTATATTTTTAATGCATGTGAAGATTCCGGGACTGACCCTGAAAACGGGGAAGGGGGTACACAGGTAGCAGATGCTTCTTATTTTCCCAATGAAGATGGTGCATTTTATAAATATAATATTCAGAGAGATTCAGCGGGCACAGTAACTTCAGGAACAAGATCATCTTTTTACAGTGGTAATCAGACAGTTGGTGGTACACCATACCAGCTGCAGCTTGACACTCTGAATTTTCAAGGTTTGCCTGCAATTCTTGATTCTTTATTTTTTAGAAAAACAAATTCAGGCGTTTTTTATTTTCTCGACACAACAGGATTTGCATCATCTGTTCCCGGTCTCGATACACTTATTCAGTATATAACTCTTGATACAGAAGTAAGAATTCTCCTATTCCCGATGCTTGATAACAGCAGCTGGAGTGTATTTAGAATGAATTTAAATTACCAGGGAATTTTAAATTTTGATCCTGTGGTTCTTTCTGCAAGATATGATGGAACTGAAAACCTGCAGCTTAATTTAAATCCCCCAAAAAATGTTGATGCTGTAAAACTAAGATTTACTTTATCCATAAAGACAGATCCTTTTGGTGAGACAACTACTTATACAACATACGGCTGGATAGCACAGAATATAGGATTTGTTAAATGGGAGGGGAACGGTACAATAGTCGGTTTATTTACCGGTAACGGCGTCGATTTTGACGATACCACAAGTGTTTTCACTCAGAACATTATAGAGTTTAATTTAATTGATAATTAATTATCTGGTAGCAATAATAACCTGGGTAATGCCAAAAGTTAAATTATAAATTTCAATCTTCTTAAAGCCCGAATTGTTCAGCAGTTCGGGCATATTTATTTTTTCATCAAACTCTTCTACTGAATTAGGAAGATACTTGTATGCTTCTTTATCCCCTGAAATAATTCCACCAATAAAAGGAAGGATTCTCTTAAAATAAAATTTATACAAAGCTTTGAATATCTTATTAGATGGCATTCTGAATTCAATTATTGTTGCTTTGCCGTTTTGTTTCAGCACACGATGGAATGAATGAAATGCTTTTTGAATATCATAAAAATTTCTTACACCAAAAGCTACAGTTATATTTGTAACAGACTGATCTTTAAGCGGAATATTTTCTGCAACCATTTGAATGCTTTTACCTTTTATCCATTCACTCTTTTCTGCAAAAAGTTTAAGCATATTATGCGAGAAATCGGCACCAATAATTCTTTCTACACCTAATTTTTTTGCCTCAATGGCTACATCACCTGTTCCGCATGCAACATCTAAAAGAATTGATTCGGAATTTAAACCTGTTAGTTTTAATGCTTTCTTTCTCCAGTAAAAATCAAAGCCAAAGCTTAAAAGATGATTGAGGAAATCATATCTTACAGCAATAGAATCGAATATTCTTTTTACTTTGTTTTTTTTCTCTTCCACTATCAAATAACAATTGAATGACTATAAATGACTATGAATGACGATGAATGACAATTGAATGACGATGAATGACAACTTAATGACCATTGAATGACAACCTAATAAC